>Ga0255356_1000038_pt1 | contig 76077 bp, 66 predicted proteins | sample HBST100metaG_FD_189944 | JGI IMG/M metagenome (GOLD analysis project Ga0255356, IMG submission 189944) | Peat soil microbial communities from Stordalen Mire, Sweden - H.B.S.T100 | ecosystem: Environmental > Terrestrial > Soil > Wetlands > Peat | place: Sweden: Norrbotten County, Stordalen Mire...
ATTTGAATATTTTCGAGAGAAAATTTGATGGCTGATTTTACATAACTTTCAGATTGTGCCATCATGGAAAACATGAATTTCGATCAGCCTCAAAAGAAGGAGATCTTTCCGGACGACAAAAGGGAGGCTCGCGGCGATATTATGACGACCACGAGGACCGTTCGCCGCACGGACGACGGTCAATATGAATTCTTCGTTGAGGTCTATTACGCCAGTGATCCGGGCTTCGATGGGATCCGCGTAACGGGGATCGGCCCCGGCATGAAGGGGAGCGAGCATGCGATGTCCGATCTCCGAAAAATGACAGGAAGAACCTTTCATTCCCGGCGGGAGTTGAACCAATTCCTGAACGGCAGCGAAAGAGAGGTTTAATGAGAGATATTGACAATACAATAGATATTGTGATATAATACTTTTGTTTGAAATCGGGTGGCGACCGCCGAAGTGTCGCAAGGAGGTTTTCATGGAAAGCGTTCTGGGTATAATCCTGATGCTTGCCCTTGTGAGCCTCGGTGGCTATCTTGTCGCCGTCGCAACCAAGAGTTTGTTCTTTTTTAAGGTGTTTTTTCTTGCTTTGGCGGTTTTTCTGGAGACCGCCAGCATAACGCTGTTCATGAATACCGATGAGCATGTGGATGTCCGGATCATTGGTGCCATCGTATTCTTGGCAGTGTTCACGCTGTGGGGTATCATAATCTGCTTGCGCGACTATCTGCGAGGTCAGAAAAACCAAACCAACATTTGATCGCTATGGCGATTCGCTCGGGCCCCTGCGTTAAAGGGCCTTTTTCATTTGTAACGAGGTTTACCCTATCGATCCCGTGTGCGGGAGAGCTTTAACTTTTTCCGTGGCAGTCCTTGTATTTTTTTTGGTGTTCCATCGGGATTTTTTGCTCCGCAGGGGCAGGGATCATTGCGGCCGGTGCGGGCGGTGATGCCCATGCCTCTGGTCTTGCCTCGGAGCTTGTTATGTTATAATAAAAACATGAACAAAAAAATATTTTCGCCGATATTTATCGTTTCCGCTGTCGTTGTGATCGCTCTGATATTAGGAGGAGCGTACTATTTGCAGCATAAGTCAGCTTTGTCCGGTCGGTCCGGAGCCGGAAAGACCCAGAATTCAAGTTCGACCGCCCAGGTGGGAGATTTCACCGTAGTTGCGCACTGTACTACTTTGGCCAGCGCGAGTGATACGTCAGTGGACAGCATAGACGTGGATCAAGCGAGTTCCGTAATACAGACCATTCCCATGAGTAATGTATATTCCGGCGCTACCGGCTGTCCCGAAATCAAGAGTCAAGACATCAATTTTGATGGAGTTCCTGATTTCATGATCAACGCCGGCCATGGGACGACTGGAAATCAAGGATTTGAGTACTGGCTATTCAATACCAGCACGAACCAATTCTCTTGCCCTGCCGCATCAGGGGATTGCACGTTGGTGGGATCTGCTCTGAATTTCGACGAGGCTTCAGACACCATAACCGTCGTTCGCTCCGAGGGATGCTCTGGCCAATGTTCAGATACGCGGACGGAGGAGATTATCAATGGGGTCCCGGTGATCGTGAAGGACGTCAGGGTTGAGCCGCTTTCCAATTCCCCGACTTCTTCTTTGATCCAGATAACGGCAAAGCTTATTAACGGGAATCTGCAGGTAGTTACGACCACGCCATATTCCGCTCCGGGATCCACCCAGGGGAAATAGAATACTTCGCCGTGGATAAGGTGTGTCGTCGTTAAGTGGGTTTTTACAGCACGCCGTTTCTTTGCTATCTATTCACCGGTCACTTCATGCTTCGGACCTTTCTGTGCCATAAATCTTTGATGCTCGTCAGTATTCTGCAGGCCGCAGTGTTTGAATTTCCTTCCACTCCCGCATGGGCATGGATCGTTACGCCCCACATTATCGAATCGGTGGTCGTTCGCCGTTCCGCCCGCCGCCGCTAGTATCTTCGGTTGGCTGCGTTCGATTGCGTTTCCCGCACCGATTGTCAGTTTGAAAACGTTCATGAAGATCCATGCGTTGTAATTGGTCCAGAAGCTTTTGAAGAGACGATGCGCTTCCTGGCGGTATTCGACAAGAGGATCGTGCTGGCCGTAGGCGCGAAGTCCGACCGATTGTGACAGTGATTCGAGATCATCGAGATTGTTCATCCAGAGCATATCGAGAACGCCGAGAAGCTGATTGCGGGCGAGCGGATTCAGTGCGGCGCGATCCGCGGCTTTTTTAATGATGTCCCGTCGGTCAAGGTCTGTTTCTGTTGCTTCCGCCTCCTTGGAAACGACGGGTGGGTGAGATTCTTTTAGGCCGGCTTCGATAAATGCCTTATCGATGTCTTCCTCCGTCATGCCGTGCGCGACCATGGCGTCGAAATGGGCAAGCGCAGCGTCGCTTATGGCTGTCGCAATATCTTCCCTTGAGAGCATACCTAAGATATTCTGTCTTCGTTCGTAGACGGCGCTTCGTTGCTTGTTCAGGACGTCGTCGTATTCGAGAAGATGCTTGCGGAAATCGAAGTTCGAACCTTCCACTTTCTCCTGTGCCTGCATCACTGCCTTCGTGACGAACGAGAACTGGATAGGTTCATTTTCCGGAACGTCAAAGCGGTTCATGAGGCCTTTTAGACGATCGCCGCCGAAGATACGGAGAAGATCATCGTCGGGTGAGAGGAAGAACTGTGAAGATCCTGGATCTCCCTGCCGGCCCGCGCGGCCGCGGAGCTGATTATCGATGCGGCGGGCTTCATGTCGTTCGGTGCCGATCACGTGCAGGCCTCCGGCTTCGCGGACGCGTTTCTGGTCGGCTTCGGTCGGAGGATTGCCGCCAAGCAGGATATCGACGCCGCGTCCGGCCATGTTCGTTGCGACCGTCACGGCCCCAGGCTTGCCGGCTTGAGCGATAATGGATCCTTCACGTTCGTTGTTCTTTGCGTTCAAAACCTCGTGTTTTACGCCGGCATTACTGAGTGCGGCTGATAATATTTCGTTATTGGCGATCGAAGTGGTTCCTAAAAGCACGGGTTGGCCCTTTTTTGATCGTTCCTTCACATCGGCGGCGATCGCCGCGATCTTTGCGTTCCCATTCTTATAGATAACGTCATTCAGGTCCTGCCGCGCGAGCGGCCGGTTCGGCGGAATGCTTACGACCTCGAGATGATATACTTTGAAAAATTCCTCGGCAGAGGTTTGTGCGGTACCGGTCATGCCGGATATCTTTTTATAGAGGCGGAAATAGTTCTGAATAGAGATCTTTGCATAGGTCCGCGATTCTTCCTTTACGGCAACGCTTTCCTTCGCTTCGATCGCCTGATGTAATCCTTCCTGATAGCGCCGACCGCGAAGCAAACGGCCAGTGAACTCATCGACGATCACGACCTCGCCGTCCTTTACGACATAATCCTTGTCGCGGAAAAAGAGCGCATGCGCCTTGAGGCTTTCTTCGAGGTAATGGACAAGGCGGATATTTTCCGGCGCATAGATATTTTTGACGCCGACGATGCGTTCCACTTTTTCGACACCGTGGTCATTGATGGAAACCGATTTCTTTTTTTCGTCGACTTCGTAATCCTCATCTTTCACGAGATTTGCGGCGACGCGGGCGAACGTACGGTAAGAATCGCTCGATTCGCTGTCCGGTGCGGCGATGATGAGCGGCGTCCGTGCTTCATCGATCAGAATGCTATCCACTTCATCAATGATCGCAAAATGGCGTTCGCGCTGGACTTGGTCCTCGATGCGATAGGCGAGGTTGTCACGGAGATAATCAAAACCGAATTCATTGTTGGTGCCATAGACGATGTCGGCGCGATAGGCGTCGGTTCGCGAGACCGGGCGCAGGAACTCCTGCTGGACGAGGAAACTGCCGGTCGTATCACGTTCCTTGTCGAGCAATTTTGATTCTTCGGGATTTTGCGTTGCTGGGCCGCTTCCTTCTTCAGGGGCTTTATAGAGCGGATCATAGAGGAATGCGCCGCTGGGTGTGAGGCAGGAGACCGAAAGGCCGAGCGTGCGATAGATCTGCCCCATCCAAACCGCGTCGCGGCGGGCAAGATATTCGTTCACGGTGACGATATGAACGCCTTTGCCCGTGAGCGCGTTCAAGTACGCCGGGGCAACCGCAGCCAAAGTTTTTCCTTCGCCGGTCATCATTTCAGCAACGGCGCCCTGGTGGATCACGATGCCGCCCACGAGCTGAACGTCGTAAGCCCGCTGGCCGAGCGTCCGCTTGGCGGTTTCGCGCGCGAGTGCGAACGCTTCGGGCAGGATATCGTCGAGCGATTCACCCTGGCTTAATCGAACCTTCAATTTTTCGCTTTCCGCAGGAAGATCGTCCGTACTGAGTGCGCTCATTTTTTCTTCAAGCGCGTTAATGGCAGCGACCTGCTCCCAGAGCGGTGCGAACGATTTTTTTTGAAATGATTTTTTAAGAAAATCGAACATGGTTGTTGGATGTCTGACATCCGTCGGATGTCGGACATCGGCAGTGTTCCTTAACTTTTTATGCGGTTCCTTTTTCTGATTCCTTTGCGGTCCGTTTTGCCGCAATATCCGTTCTGCGCAGAACATAAAGTATGATGGCGAGCAACGCGGCTGCTGTTGCGGCGAAACTGATCAGGCCGATTCCAACAAGAACGCCGATGGCGGCTGTTGCCCAGACGAGCGCCGCGGTCGTTACGCCGTGAGGATGGTCATCGATCTTAATGATGATGCCGGCGCCAAGAAATCCAATACCGCTTGTGATGCCGGCGATCGCGCCAAGAAATCCGCCGCTCGCGATCATACTGTTCAAGTTCTCGGGTGAAGTCGCCGCGATGTAGGGCAATGAAAGGGCTACGATGGAAAAGAGCGCCGAACCGCCAGACACCAGCATTTCCGTGCGGACGCCGGCGCTTTCCTTGCCGACGAGCTCCCGCTCGATGCCGAGCACGGCGCCAAGAACCAGTGCGACCGCGAATCGGATCATCATTTGTTCAAAAGTGAGCATGGCATCATTGTAACATAAAAATTCGTTTAGCCAAAGATAATGTCATTTCTGCAAAAGCGGGAATCTAATGAACCTGTCTCAAAATTATGAGGGTTCGAAATTAAGCTCGGGGTCGAACCCTCATAATTTGCCTTTATCGGCGGAAGTGTTATATTTAATTCAATGGCAATGACGCCGCTGACGACGGTCGAGCCGAGGGAAGAAAGCTGCGACATGGTCAAGGAGCAATCCTTTCGACTGCGCTCAAGGCGAATAAACCCCTCCGGAGGAAAAGTCCGTGAAAATTCATAATAAGGTTCGACCGGGTTGTGTGGCCGAATGAAGTAAGGTGGCACAGCTGTTCTTGCGAACGCCCTTACCAAAGTCAGAATTCCGTTTTTTCTGGATTCTGGTTTTGGCAGGGGCGTTTTTATTTTGCGGTGTTCTATTGTTTCTGTCATTCCCGCGCAGGCGGGAAACCGTGCTTTAAAAAATAGAAGCACGGATGGTCCGCCTTCGCGGACCACGACAAAAATCTGTTATCCTGCTTTTCCGATGAAATAACAGGAGGGGCTGAAATTAAAAATTAAAACAAAAAATATGGAACGAACACACGTTGCAGATATCGTAAAAAATGAAGGGAAACAAGTCGAGCTTTATGGCTGGGTGCACGCCCGCCGCGATCATGGCAAGCTGGTTTTCATCGATCTTCGTGACCGGAGCGGATTGTGCCAGGTGGTTTTCGGTCCGGAAGTCGCGAATGCGGCCGATCTGCGTCTTGAATATGTCGTACACGTGACGGGTGACGTGAAGGCGCGGCCGGAAAAAATGGTGAACGACAAAATGGCAACGGGACATTATGAGATCTCCGCAACGAGGCTCGTGATCATGAGCGTTTCCGAGGCGTTGCCAATCCCGGTCGATTCCGATGGCTACGATATAGACGAAGAGTCGCGGATGAAATATCGGTATCTCGATCTGCGTCGTGAACGGATGAAGAACAATCTGCTGTTGCGGAACAAGGTGACGCGCATTGTCCGCGACTATTTTGCGGAGAATGATTTTGTCGAAGTGGAAACACCGCTGCTCACGAAGTCATCGCCGGAAGGTGCGCGCGACTTTCTCGTGCCGTCACGGCTCCAGCGCGGGAAATTTTATGCTCTGCCACAGGCGCCCCAGCAATACAAACAGCTTTTGATGGTTGCGGGCATCGAGCGATATTTCCAGCTGGCCAAAGCTTTGCGCGATGAGGACCTGCGTGGCGATCGCCAGCTTGAACATACGCAGATCGACCTTGAAATGTCCTTTGCGACCGAACAGGATGTGCGCGACATGGTCGAAGGGCTCATGATCCGTATTGCGGAAGCATGTGGAAAGAAGGTGTGGCAGAAGCCGTTTCCGGTGATCTCACATAAGGAAGCGATGGAAAAGTATGGCGCGGACAAGTTCGATCTTCGCAGTGAAGAAGAAAAGAAAGATCCGAACATCATGGCATTCGCGTGGGTCACCGATTTTCCGCTGCTCGAAATGGACGAAGAGACGAAGCACTGGACGTTCGCGCATAATCCTTTTTCCGCGCCGAAAGCGGAGTGTGTGGAAAAGGTAATGAAGGGCGAGGATCTCGGAGATCTGCGCGCCCAGCAATTCGATCTGGTTTGCAACGGCTATGAGCTCGCTTCTGGTGGCGTCCGCATTTCTGACCCGAGTTTGCAGGAGCGGGTGTTCGAGATCATGGGGCTCACGCCGGAGCAGGCCGAAAAGCGTTTTGGGCATCTCATGAAGGCATATCATTATGGCGCTCCGCCGCATGCCGGCATGGCGCCGGGGCTTGATCGTCTTGTGATGCTTCTCGCAAACGAGCCGAACATCCGCGAAGTGATCGCATTTCCGGTTGCGGCATCCGGCCAGACATCCGTCATGGATGCCCCGAGCGAAGTGGAACAGCGCCAACTCGACGATCTCGGTATTGAAATAAAAAAAGAAGAGAAAAAAGCAAAATAAACGACCTCTTATCACTTGCTCATTTAGCTAAATGAGCAAGTGATAAGGTTGCTTTTTGCGGTTCCGTCGGATATCCTGAAGAAAAATAAATCAAGTCGCGGTTTATAAATTTTTAATAAAACATTTTTATGGCGCATCCCAAAAAAGAACGGACATTGGTCGTTATCAAGCCGGACGGCATTCAGCGCAGTTTGATCGGCGAGATCATCAAGCGTTATGAGCGGAGCGGTTTGAAGCTTGTCGGTATGAAAATAATGGTTCCGACGGAAGAACTTGTTGAAAAACATTACACGCTTGATCCTGAATGGCGCGTGAAAACGGGCCTCAAGACCATCGAATCGTACCAGAAGAAAGGCAAGACGCCGCCGTCGGATGATCCGCTGAAGATCACGGAAGTGATTTTGCGGAATTTGAAAAAGTACATAACAAAAGGTCCCGTGATCGCGATGGTATGGGAGGGGATGCATGCCGCCGGCATCGTGAAGAAGATCACGGGCAGTACGGAGCCGCTGACTTCGGACATGGGTACGATCCGAGGGGACTACACCATTGATTCATATGAGGTGGCCGACATTGATAGCCGCGCTGTCCGCAACTTGGTTCATTGCTCCGGCAATGCGCAGGAAGCCGAGGGTGAAGTTAAGCTTTGGTTCAAGCCCGAGGAGCTGATAGAATACCGGCTTATCAATGAAGCGATGCTTTATGACACTGAGCTTGGAAATATCCTCTAAACAACATGCCGGATCTCGATCCGCGATTACATTTCGTCACGGCAACCGCGATTATTGAAAAAGATGGCAGGTTTCTTATTGTAAAGCGTTCACCGTCCGAAAAAGCCTTTCCGGACAAGTGGACCGTTCCTGGCGGCAAGCTGGTCTACTCTGAATATAAAGACCTGCCGTACCCGACGGATTATCCGCAATGGTACGGCATGATGGATTGGCTCGTGCGGAAAGAAGTGCGGGAAGAAGCTGGCATTGAGATCGAGAAGCCGAACTACGTGACCGATCTTGTTTTTGTGCGGCCCGATGGTTATCCGGTCGTGGTGTTTTCGTTCTGGGCAAAATACAAAAGCGGCAAAGTGAAACTGAACCATGAAATGACCGATTTCGCGTGGGTTACCGCCGAAGAAGCAAAGAAGTACGATGTGATAGATGGCATTGATGGAGAAATAGCGGAAGTGGAAAAATTATTAAAGCAGTAAAAATTCCATGGACATTGGTATTGATTATATTGGTGTTACGACCCCGTTCTATTGCAATGATGGCAAGGGGAATTTTCTTTTTAATAAACGTGGTGCGAACGCGCGCGATGAGCAGGGCCGGTGGGATGCCGGTGGTGGGAAGCTCGAATTCGGCTTGGAACTCGAAGAAAATGTTTTAAAGGAGATTCTTGAGGAATACGGATGTCACGGGGAAATTCAGGAACAGCTTCCGGCGCACACCATTATCCGGGAATTGAACGGCAAAAAGACGCACTGGGTTGCCGTGCCATTCTTCGTGAAGATCGATCCGCGCGAGGCGAAGAACAACGAGCCGCACAAGTTCGACGAGATCGGCTGGTTTCGCTTGGATGATCTCCCGCAACCGCTGCATACGGGATTTGCGTATACATTCGATCACTACAAAGAATTTTTCGATAACTATCGATAACTGTTTGTGCCCTCGCCTTACTTTTGGAATGCCTCCACGATCGGATCCATGTTGCCTTCCATGATCTTTTCGATGTTGTGCCATTTTTTTCCGATCCGGTGATCGGTGATGCGATCATCGGGGAAATTATAGGTACGGATCTTTTCGGAACGATCGCCTGAGCCGACCTGTTCGCGCCGAAGGTCGGTAACGTTGCCGGTCGCTTTCAGTTGTTCAATATCATAAAGCTTGGCGCGCAGGACATCCATCGCTTTTTCCCGATTCGCGAATTGCGAGCGTTCCTCGCGCGAGGCGACGACAATGCCGGTCGGTTTATGAAGGATGCGCACGGCAGTTTCCACCTTGTTCACGTTCTGACCGCCGGGTCCGCCGGCACGCGAGAACGTTACTTCGAGATCTCCCTGATTGACGTTCACAGCCTTGGCTTCGACGATCGGCAGGATCGCGACCGATGCGGTCGAAGTGTGCACGCGTCCCGCTTTTTCGGTTGCGGGAACACGCTGAACGCGATGAACGCCGGATTCATGCTTGAGCGCTTCATAGACGCCCTCGCCTTTCACTTCGGCAACGAGCGACTTATAGCCGTTCAGGGTGGTTTCGTTCTTGTCGAGGATCGTGAAGGTCCAGCCGCGTTTTATAGCGTAGCGTTGATACATGCGCGCGAGATCGCCCGCAAATATCGCGGCTTCATCGCCACCCGCGCCTGCGCGGAGTTCCAGAATGATTTTATTCGGTATGATCATAGCCTCACCATGATAGCGCATGCCGATTTTTTCGCAAGAATTCAAAAGAATGCAGGGGATTTTTATCATCGAGCTTTTACCGGGAAGGAACAGGTGGGGCTGTACTTTTTTTAAGAAATAGTTAATAATAAGCATTCAGATGATGTGATCCGCACGGAACTCTCTTATGAAGAAAACATTAAAAAAATCTAAAGCGGTGAGAATAGTAAAGAAAATAAAGAAGAAACCAGCACAAAAGGCTGGTAAATTGAAGGCTTTAAGGCAGGTAAAAAAGAGCCCGAAGAAGGCCTCAACCAAGAAGATCGAGCATAAAACAGAAAAGGTTCGAGGAAAGGAAAAGATCGAGAGCGCCGAGGTCAATGAGCTTATCGAACGCGGTCGGCCACGTGGTTTCGTTACTGACAACGAAATATTGTATTACTTCCCGAAGATCGAGGATAACGTAAGTCTGCTTGATGAGATCTATGACCGCCTCGAGAGCGCCGGCATCAAGGTCATTGAAACAAGCGCACTTATCGATTTTTCTTCGAAAGAGGATAAGGATGTTGAGGTGATCGATGATTCGATGGACCTCGGCAATGATGTGCCGGACGCGGTGCAGATGTATCTGAAGGAGATCGGAAAAACGCCGCTTCTCACAAAAGACGAAGAACGTGATCTTGCGAAGCGTGCCGAGAAAGGCGATGAAGATGCGCGCCAGAAGTTAATGAAAGCAAATTTGCGGCTTGTGGTTTCGATCGCGAAACGCTACGTGAATCGCACGCCGCATCTTTCCATTCTCGATCTCGTTCAGGAGGGGAATATCGGTCTTTCGCGTGCAGTTGAAAAATTCGACTACCGGCGCGGTTTCAAGTTTTCGACGTATGCGACATGGTGGATCCGTCAGGCGATCACACGTGCTTTGGCCGATCAATCGCGCACCGTGCGTATTCCGGTTCACATGGTGGAAACGATCTCGAAATACACGCAGGTGCGACGCCAATTGATCCAGGAGCTTGGCCGTGATCCGCTCGCCGAAGAGGTTGCGGCGGAAATGGGCATCGACGTCGAGAAGGTGCGCCACATCCAGAAGATCTCACAGGAAGTGCTTTCGATCGAAATGCCGGTCGGCGACGAAGATGATTCGACGCTGTCGGATTTCATTCCTGATGAAAAGAATCCGTCACCGGCCCAATCGACGGCACGGGCGATGGTCCGCGATCTCATCAAAGAGATCATGATCGACCTTTCGGATCGCGAACAGCAGATTTTGAAAATGAGGTTCGGATTGGAAGATGGCGTAAGCCATACGCTCGAAGAGGTCGGCAAGGCGTTCGGCGTTACGCGCGAGCGCATCCGGCAGATCGAGGCGAAAGCGCTCGATAAGATCCGCGAGCATGGCAAGGCGGCCGCGCTCGAAGGATTCGAAAATCTTGTATAGAAAAATAGGTGCCGTTCCCCGCGGAAACGGGGACCCGGAATTAAAATATCGGAGTAATGACTCTTTCTGAAATTCGCAAGAAATATTTGGAATTTTATAAAGCTCGCGGGCACGCCGTGATCCCGTCGGCATCCTTGGTGCCGGAGAACGATCCGACGACCTTGTTCACCGGAAGCGGTATGCAGCCGATGGTGCCGTATCTTCTTGGAGAAAATCATCCGGAAGGAACACGCATTACGGATACGCAAAAATCATTCCGGACGGGCGATATTGAGGAGATCGGCGATAATCGTCATACGACGTTCTTTGAGATGCTCGGTAATTGGTCGCTCGGTGATTATTTCAAAGCGGAACAATTGCCGTGGATCTTTGAATTTCTTACGAACAAGATCGGGCTTGATCCGCGCAATCTTTATGTAACGGCGTTTATCGGCGATGAAAAGAACAATTTGCCGCGCGATACCGAGGCTGCGGAAATATGGAAGCGGCTTTTTAAGGAAAAGGGGATCGATGCCGAGGTGGCGCTTCTCGGTTCTGAGGCTGATGGTTATGAACGGGGTATGAAAGGGAATGAAAGAATCTTTTTTTATGATGTAAAAAAGAACTGGTGGAGTCGGGCGGGCGTTCCGGGAAATATGCCAGCGGGCGAGCCGGGCGGACCGGACTCGGAGATGTTCTACGATTTTGGAACTCCTCATGATCCGAAATTCGGAAAAGAATGTCATCCCAATTGCGATTGTGGGAGATTTTTGGAGATCGGCAACAGTGTTTTTATGCAATATGTGAAAAAGCCTGATGGTTCGTTTGCTCAGCTTCCAAGGAAAAATGTTGATTTTGGCGGCGGGCTTGAGCGTATCGCCATGGCGGTCTCGAATATCCCTGATATCATCGATGTCTGTCATCGCCCAATCATCGATGCGCTTGAAAGAATGTCAGGAAAAAAATATGCGAGCGATTCCCCGGAAGCGCCTGCATTCCGTATCGTTGCCGATCATGTGAAAGCGGCATCGTTTCTGATCGGCGACGGCGTTCTGCCGTCGAACAACGAACGGGGTTATTTCGTCCGGCGTCTGCTGCGCCGTGCCATTCGCTACGCCGACCAGCTTGGCATTCAGAATGTCGCGCTTTCCGCGCTCGTGGAGCCGGCGCTCGAACAATATAAAGAACAGTATCCGGAAACGTATGCTGCGCGAGAGACGATCAAAAAAGAAATAGATCAGGAAGAAGCGAAATTCAGAAAAACGCTTAAGGAGGGCCTTCGGGAATTCGAGAAAATTGTTTCAAAAATAAATCTTACGAACAGTTTTAAATTGGAAGGGGCGGTAAATGTTCCCGCCAGAATTTCAGGCCAAGAAGCATTTAATCTCTATCAAACATACGGTTTTCCGATTGAACTGACTCTTGAACTTGCTAAAGAAAGAAATATTTCGGTTGCTGTTGAACGTTTTAATGAAGAGTCGAAAAAGCATCAGGATCTTTCCCGGACGGCTTCGGCGGGTGTCTTCAAGGGCGGGCTCGCGGACCATTCGGAGAAGACGACGCGATTGCACACGGCACATCATCTTTTGCTCAAGGCACTGCAAATAGTTCTCGGTCCGCAGGTGAAACAGCGCGGAAGCAATATCACGAGCGAACGCTTGCGGATGGATTTCGTGCATGACGCAAAGATGACGGACGAGCAAAAGGCGGAAGTCGAGCGGATCGTGAACGAAAAGATTACGGAGGACCTGCCGGTCGTCCGGAGCGAACTTCCCCGTGAAGAAGCCGAAAAGATCGGTGCGGAACATGAATTTGGCCAGAAATATCCCGATCGCGTGTCGGTGTATTCCGTCGGCCCGAAAGGCGCGACGGTAGAGGATCCGCAGTTCGAAAAGGCATTCTCGATCGAATTCTGCGGTGGTCCGCACGTGACACGTACCGGCGAGATCGGTCATTTCAGGATCGCAAAGGAAGAAGCAAGCTCCGCCGGCATCCGCCGGATCCGCGGCGTTATCGAATAGATGGCACAGAACATAATAGGAGATACCCAGGTTTTTCATTGGACTCGTTCGGTAGAATGAGTCCAATATTTTTTTGTTTTATTTTAATGGCAAAAATAGTGGCCGAGATGACATGGGCCAATGTTCGATTTCAACGATTTTAAAAAGCGTGTTACCATAAATCAATGATGGAATTTTTTCATTGCTCAAAAGAAAAATTCTTGATCGTGGACGTCTCTTCGAAAGGTGCGAGTGCGCTGTTCCTGAATTTCAACGAGCAGCGCGAACTGGTGTTTGAGAGAATAATCAAGGATATCGATTTTAAAAAATTTTTAGCATCGCAGGCAAGGAGCATTTTCCAAAGATCGTGGGAAGGGAGATATTTTTTCAGTTCACGGCGCAAACTGGTGGTTTTGGCAGGTGCGGACCTCGCGACGACCATTCCGGTTCCGCTCGATTTCAAGCGTGACGCGTCGATTGCCGATCAGCCGATAACGATTGGCGAAGCGGAGGATTGGTTCGCTCGCGCTACGGCGAAAATATTCGCGGGATGCCGCCTTGAGGCGGCACGGCGGCTTGATGCGGGGAATATCGATACGGTTCTCGTGAATCAGCGGATCGATCGAATAGCTATTGACGGCCGCGTGGTCGCTGATCCCATCGGACGTTCCGGCAAAAAGGTATCTTTTATCATTGAGCTTACTTTCGCCATCAGGGAGCTTTCAGAATCCCTTGCGCCGTTTTTCAATGCTCCTGGAGAGTTCTTCTTTGCTGAAGCGCCACAGGCTCAGCTTGCCGCTCTGGCCCGCATCAAGCCTCTGCCCCTCAACATCATTGCTGTTCGTGACGGAGGAAAGTCATCGCTCTTTATCTTCCAAGAAGCTGAACGGGGCTGCTCCGTGGTCTATCGTGAATCATTTTCCTGGGATGCGTCGACGGCAGTCCGGAATATCGCCCAGAACTTCGGCATATCTTTTCTTTCGGCAGAGGAGATTTACGGAATGTATGTCCGCGGCGAAGTCTCGGATGCAGCAAAAAAATATTTCGACGTTCTGGCTGCTCCATCGGCAGAGCGATTTTTTGGAGCACTTGATAAGGCGAATATCCATGGGTTGGCTTATCTTGACGCGCCCCGCAATATCTCGCTCAAAACTCCGTATCACCGCCATCATGTCACGATCGAAGACGTCCCCGTTGCTTCGCTGCTGGAAAAGTTCGGATTTTCTTCGCGTGACGGCAAATTGATCGACCCGCGCATCGTTCTCCGATACCTTGCGCCGTTCTTTGAACTGTATTTCGATAATAACAGATCCGAGCTCAATGAGCTTTTAAAGAGAAAGCTGCACTGGCTGGCATAGTGGTGATGGGATATTGATATCTTCAGGTGTCGGTATCGCAAGTCGATATTGGAATATGTTATACTTTTTAATATGGCTACCAAAAAAATAATTCTCGAAAAAGAAGAAGGTGCGGGTGAGGCAGTGGATCGCATTCTTGGAGAACCTGATCACGCATTGGTTCTGGTCGTGCCTCGCGGTTCGATGCTCGGAAAGTCGGCGCGAAATTTCAATCTGATCAAACGGGAATCAGCGGATGTCGGAAAGGAAATTTCCGTTGAGTCGGTTGATGAAAACATTCTGGCATTCGCGAGAAATGCCGGTATTCCCATCAGTCATCCGCTTTTTCGGGAGCGTAGCACATCGGGAGCATCGGGGATATCGGATATTGTTCCGGTTTCTCGTGACTCCGAAGAAGATGACGGGAACGATGAGGGAGAAGAGGCGGAAGTCGAATTACCTCGCGGAAGAAAGCGGGTCGTGCCGGCGCGAAGACCTGTGATGTTGCGGAAAACTTCCGTTGAGGCCGCGGAAGAAAATCAGCCCGAAGAAAAAGAGGAAGACGATCGTCAAGAGAGAGATATTGCCGGGGAGGATGCTGAACAGGAAGGTCAATCCTTCTTCAAGGAGGAAGATCGATTTTTCAAAAAACGCCAGATCCCTTCGGTCGATGAAATAAATGACGAGGATGATGCAGAAAGAATATCTTCTCGCCGAACGTTAAGAGGCTCCAGGATCGGATGGACCGTCGGCGCGCTCGCTGTCTTGGGTGTGGCCCTTTATGTCATAACCGTGGTTTTCGGTTCGGCAAAGATCAATATCACGTTCAAAAAGACACCTTGGGGTTATAACGGAAATTTTGTCGCGGAGACCGCAACCTCGAAGATCGATACGACGAACAACATCATTCCGGCGCAGGTCTTTTCGGTTCCTAAAAATATAACCAAATCGTTTCCGGCGACAGGCCAGCAGAATGTATCGCTCAAGGCTCAGGGGACCATCACTATCTATAATGCCTACAGTTCTTCGCCGCAGAGCCTTGTGGCCACCACGCGATTCGTGACGCCTGATAACAAAATATTCCGGCTGGTGAATGCCGTGGTCGTTCCGGGTGCGGCGGTTACGAACGGCCAGATCGTGCCGTCGTCCATCACTGCCCCGATCGTTGCGGACCAGGCGGGCGTCGACTACAACGTCAGCTCGACGCAAAAATTGACCATCCCGGGTTTTGAGGGAACGCCCAAATATGCCGCATTTTACGGTTCGATCACGACCTCGACGAGCGGCGGTTTCGTCGGAGAAAAGGCGGTGCCGACGGCAAGCGACATCGCTTCCGCAAAACAGGCGATAACCGACACGCTGACATCCGAGCTTCAGGGCAGCCTGACGGGGAGCTATACCAACAATTTCAAGATTCTTGATGGCGCGACCAATATCCAGATAACAAAGATCACGGTCAATACATCAACCGACTCGAACGGCAATTTCAGCGTGTTCGGGGAAGGTACGCTCTCGGCGATCGGGTTCGATGAGTCTTCTTCGGCCGCAACGTCATTGAAGAATTTCTTCCTTTCGATCGCGCAATCGACGGAAGCGAGTTCAACTTTCAGCGATTTCTCCGTGAATTACGCGAGTGCAACCCCGGATTTCGCGAATGGCAAGCTGACTTTCGGCGTCAATGCCCAGGGGACGCTTGAGCCGGCGTTCTCTCAGGACGATCTCCGAGCGAGTATCGCGGGACAAAAGATAAGCGTTGCAAAGAACGCCATTTCCTCGTTGCCGGAACTTCAGGAAGGCGCTATCTCAGTGTGGCCGGCTTGGCTGTGGCAGATACCTGCAAATGCGAAGAAGATCCAGATAACGGTGGACTAAATCATTGTTCCCGCCACTTTGGCGGACCTCGGTATAGAACTTCGGTGGGGGTAGAATTGAATTTATTGAAGTCGAACTTCGATGAATGTCGTTTATTTTTGTTGCTTATGCGGGGATGACAGCAGAAGGGCCTGCTCCCGTGCAGACGGGGAGGAAGGATCCCGAAGAGATTCCTCACGGAACCCGGAATGACAATCATTCTTGTCATGGCCCCGGAAGCGGGACCATCCGTGCTTTTAGAAATAAAAGACAAGAAGCACGGGTCCTCCGGCCAAGCCGGAGGATGACGGACGGATAGAGAGTGGTACGGTTAAAGATCCCGGCTCTTATCCACCGCTTCGCTGATGACGGACGATGTTTCGTCTCCAAGCACCACGACCGACGCATGAACGGCACCGAAATCGGTGGCGGCTGGCTTGTTCGGCATCCAGATATCAATGGTATTTTTGATCCTTTGGTTCATGCGGTCCTCGACCGTGAATATTTTGCTTCCAAAAAGCTCAGGGATCTGAATTTTAGTGCCGAAGGGGAAAATATTGCTGGCAACGACTCCGTCGTGGACCGTCGTTCCGTTTGCCGTGATGAACGGCGTGTCGTCGGTCTCATCAGGAGTGCTGGCATAAGCCGTTATTCTCATAGTGAAGGTTTTAACGACTTTTCCCTGAAATTCAGGAATATTCAGATCAGCGCCTGCTTTATTTATGAGGCCGAATAGGCCAAACCCGCCAATCAGGACCCCTACCGTCAAAGACAGTATGATGCGTTTCATATAGTTTTAGTGAAAATAGCTTTATCCTGCCGCTCTAGGCGAAAGACCGTCCAAGGTAGCAGACTTCAGATATATTTTCCAATAAAAAAGCCCCTCATCGGGGTATGCACGCTCTTCTATTAGATTGGTTTCATCTTAGCTTATAGGGGTCGATAAGTCAACCGCACAAACCTTCAGCATTACTGAAACATCATATTCTAGATTTTCGTCAAATATTCGCTATTTGGCTGTTTTTTGGCTGTCTCTGATCTATTTTTTGTGGCTCGCAAGTGGAGGAAACTCATTTTTTCTTCATTTTCAGTGTTTTTTGTATGGCGGCTTTCCGGGGGAGTTCGTTATTTTGGCCGGTAACTTTCGCATGTATGTGCTATCATACTCACATGAATGAACATATCTGGTACGAGAGCTTAAAAAAGCCCTCGTGGGCTCCTTCTGCGAGGATCTTTATGCCAGTTTGGATATTCCTCTATGTTATTATTGCATGGTCGTTTGCGTTCGTATTTTATGGTATCGCTATGCGGATTTTCCCTTGGGTGGTCGGTATTCCGTTTATTTTAAACCTTATTTTCAATTTTGCGTTCGCTCCGATAGAATTCAAGCTTAAAAACAGCGCTTTGGCGCTTATTGATGTTTTGCTTACGCTTGGGACGCTTATTTGGGCGCTGATCGCGATACTTCCGTTTTGGCCGCTGATCGCCGCGCTGAATATCCCTTATCTTTTATGGGTGATCTTCGCGTCAGCGTTACAGGTCGTAATCGTCGTGAAAAATCGCTAGTGCTCACCCCGGTTCGAACCTTTGGGTGTATCTTTCTAGAGCAGTCCCTTCTTTTTGAAGAAGATGAAGATGCCGCCGGTCAGGATGACCATGATGGCGATGATGATCCAAAATGAGTAGGGCAGGTTCACGAGCGGCGTGTTATTGACGTTCATCATGAACAATTGTTCGAAAAGCATTGCCGGAAAGGCGACCAGGGAAAGCGACGTAAGCCTCTTGATGGTTTGATTGGTTTTTATGTTCATCAGCTGGTTGTTCGTCTCCTCGAAATCGGTGATCGTCTCGCGATAATCCTGGATCTGTCCGATCACCTTCATTTGCTCGCCGATGAGCTCGTTCAGATAGACCTCGGCGTCGCCGCCCCAGAACTGTATTCCTTTTTGGAGCAGGGATTTCAGGATGGGTTCCTGGAGACGGACGGACAGGCGGTATTCGGAAATGTCGCGCTTGAGGGATATGATCCGTTCCAGCATGTCGCGTTCCTGGTCCTTGAACACGTCGCGGCCGATTTTTTCCACTTTTTCACGGATATGCCGAAGCTGGCGTTCTTCGAAAACGATGAGATGTTCAATGAGGCGAGAAAGGAGTTCGAGCGACGTTTTTGTTTCGCCGATCTCGAAATCGCCGAGAACGCGCGTGAGAGATTCGTAATGAACGGTTGCTACGATATTCTTGCTCACAATAATATCGATCTCGCTACGCACGGAAGATTCATCCTTCGTATCGTAGAGCGGAAAATAATAGATGAAAAAAAGATAATCCTTTTCTGTTTCGACGCGTGCCCGTGTTGATGGCGCGCGTAATTCTTCAACGATAAGGGGATGAAGGCCAAATTTCTTTTTAAGCGAAGCAAGGTCTTCTTCGGTCGGTCCGGTTACGTCGATCCACTGAACGTTCTTATTCTTCTGGATTTGCATATAAAAATTATAGCACAACGGATAGAAGAACTTCTTCTAAGATGCTTGTTTTTATTAATGTCGTTCCCGTGTAGGCGGAAATTCGGATTTTTTTACCTTCGGCAGCGGGGAGAAGTATAAAAATGATTTTTATGCTTTCCGAGGGAACCGAAGGAAATTTTTCTTTTAGAAAAATTTAATGTCTCTTTTGTTAGATTATCGGAATGAACAATCAAAAAGAGACGGGATTCGGTAAAAACCCTCGGTTTTCAAAAGGAAAGGTCGTTGCGGTAATAATAATGCTGGTTATTTTTATCGTTGGCGGAATCATTGTTTTCATTTCTTTTCCTTTGCACGAATTTCTGCGGCAGAGCGGTGCGATTGCCGTGGAATCATGGAAGGACATATTTGTTCAGGCTGCATCGGGGACTCTCGTGTCCGAGGTTGATCCTGCTTTATCCGGGGTGGTCAGCAGTTCAGAAAAGATACTTCCAGGAGTCTCATCGACCAAAGTTTCCGTGACCGACAAAGGGGTGAGCATGCATTCCGATTTATCTTTGCGTTCCGTCGCAAGTGATATCCCCGTAGCGGCAGATGTAACCAGCAAAGATGATCAAGCTGTTGCGGGGAATTCTGTTGATGTAGCAAGCTCTTCGCCGCCGCCCACGATACTTTCTGTACCTGCAGAAATTTTAGAAACGGGCATTTTGGCTTCGGATACAGCCAGTGGTAATAAAAAAAGCAATGCTCCGGAAGCTGGTTACGGTAAGTCCGTGAATTGTATTTTTCCTGCGTCTGTTCCGGCGAATATTTCACATGGCGTGATATTGAATGAGATTGCATGGATGGGCTCGCCCGTTGCGCCTGGTGAGTCGGCGGATCATGCCGCCGATCGCGAGTGGATAGAGCTTAAAAACATCTCCGGCACCGAAATTTCTCTCGAGGGATGGCAGATCATGGATGCGAGCGGCAAGATAAGAATATCGTTCGGTTCGGGAGATGAACTTTTACCGAATATGCTCTATCTGCTGTCGCGTAACGGGAATTTTGTGGATAGTTTATCTGATGATAAAGCGTATACCGGTGTCTTACCGAATAGCGGGGATAAGCTTGGGATTTTCGATGCTAGCTGCGGCGTTTCCGATTTTATCGATGCTTCATCGGAATGGCCTGGCGGTTCTAACTCGACAAAACAAACGCTTGAACGGACGAAAGATCTGAGCTGGCAGACAAGTATTGATGCGGGTGGTACGCCGCGTGCGGAAAATTCAGCCGGTGCGGCGATCGCTGATACGACCAGCAGTTCAGTAGAGAGATACGACATGGATCTGGCGATCGTGGGCGACGGTAGCGGCAAGGTTACGGTCAAGCCCGGTAGTATAGTTTGCAAAATATCATGCGTTCATGAATATGCTGCCGGCACGACGGTGACGCTTACCGCAGCGCCTTCAGGCGGTACGACATTTATTGGCTGGTCAGGTGGTTGTTCCGGCACCGAGGCGTGTTCTTTCGTGATCGATGGGATGGTTTCGGTGACGGCAAATTTCAGGTTGAATGCGGATGCTTTGTTGGTAACGGATGATAACGTGCAGGGTGATGCTACGAACGTTGTCGCGACGACAAGTATCAGTAATGCGGCAACCACTGTCTCGGATGTGATCGGTACCGCGGACATAGCTGATCAGGCGTCACCGTCCTCATCTCCGCCTTTACCCTCATCCGGATCCGCGCTGGTCAATCATCCGGTCATTGCGGAGATCCAGATCGCTGGTGCGATGGCGGGCGATGATTTCGTAAAAATATATAATCCGACACCGGTCACTCTCGACATCGGCGGATGGAAACTTCGAAAAAAATCGAGCACGGGAAGCGATGCGTCGCTCCGTGAATTTCCGGCAGGAAGCACTCTTGCGCCTGATGCGCGGTTCACATGGGCATCAGATGCGGCCGGCTTCGCGCAATCGATCGGCGCGGACGTCTCGAGCACGGAGACTCTCTCGGTATCGAACAGCGTTGCGCTTTTTGATGGCAGTGGAACGCAGATCGATGCGGTAGCATGGGGGACCGGTACGAATCAGTATGTTGAAGGTTCGCCCTATCCCCAGAATCCCGTTGCCGATCAGGTGTTGCGGAGAAAATTCACGGACGGCATGGTGGTCGATACCGACAATAACAGTAATGATTTCAACTTATGAAACAAAAGATCATCATTCTGATTGCGGTTTTGATGACGGGATATGCGGTATGGTTTTTTCTGGTACGATCGTCGTCCGAGGAAAAAACAGGTTTGCCGGTCCTTCGCCCGGATACGATCGTGACCAGCACGGCAAAAAATGGAACCGTGCGCATCGATAATGAGTCCGCCGGCTATACGGTTGTGATCCCGCGGGATTGGTATCTCGAGAAAAGTGCGGGAACCGGAATGACGCTTTACCCTCATTACACGGGGACGGATAAAACGCTTCCAGCCTGCAAGGTGGAGATTTCCGTGCTTCAAAATGCGAACCGCAAAGATATTGCCGATTGGCTCACGATATATCTTCATAGCGATCCCACGGCATCGGTTCTTGAGACATCGCGCGTTGCGATGACGGTTGATGGGGCAACGGCCATCGTTTGGAGCGGGACGCTGAACGATATCGAGACGACGCTTGCATATATGGCAACAGGAACAGACGTGTACGAGATCGCACCATCGGCTATTCTGGCAGCGAATGGCATTTCGCTGAGCGAAAATTGCAAAGACCTTCTTCCGGATATCCTGAAAAATTTTCAATTTACGAAATGAAAAAGAAAATTTTCCTTATGACGTTCTTCGCTCTTCTTTCTCCGTATTTTATCGCCTCCGCTGCGGAAAGCGTGAAATTGCCGTTCGCGGCAGGGGAACGTTTCATTGTGGCAAACGGCTATAATTCGCCACCGACGCATATCAAAAAAGATAGCTATGCGATCGATTTCACGCAGAACGGTTGTGCGGCGTACGGCAAGCTGGCGGTCGCCGCGTTTTCGGGAACTGCATTGATCGTCGAGGAGGATGGCTATAACGGCGGTTACGGCACGCAGATATTGATCATCGAGAGCGGCAATGTGGTAGCGCGTTATGCCCATATGATACCGGGCAGTATTCCGGTGCGGCAGGGTGATGCGGTATCGCAGGGAACGATCATTGGCGAGATCGGGGATACCGGATTGGTTGCGGGTGCGGCATGTACGGAACATCCCGGGACGCATATTCATTTTGCGATGTATACGGAAAATAAAGACGGCAGTTTCATGGCAAAGGATCCGGAGCCGATATCGGGCTATACCGGCATCGTTGAGGAAAAATGGTACACATCCGACAATATCCTTGCGGCGACCACGGATAACTTGGCAGCGCTTATTGAAGTAATTAAAAATTTATTTGGCAGTGTGGCGATCGTGGTAAATCCTGCAAGTTCTCCGATGGTTTCGACGACGGCTACGGCCCAGACGCCGATATCGACGACGTCAAAACAAATACCGCCGGTTATTTCCGTGACATCGCCAGGGGCGATCTTGTCCGTTCCTGCAACTTCCTTACCGCCATCTTTCAGTATGAATTCATCGCAACCAAATTCTGCTCCAGTGCAGACCGTGGTGAGTTCCGGGTCGGTCTCGTTGGTTGCTCCGACGCCAGCCATTCCGGGTTCGTCCGTGGGTGGCGGTTCCGGTCCCTCTGTCGGAGGTGTCGGCGCCGCAGCCACCGTTCCGGCGACATTATCTCTGCCGCAGTCCACTACTTCCATTTCGTCCTCAACGAATCAACCCATTGACGATCCATCGAACGATGTGGTTCAGGCGTGCCAATGATCGCGCCAAGTGGTATCATCCGTTCATGCAATTAGCCGCAATTTTATGCGATATTCGGAGCGTTCACAATGTTGGTTCGATATTCCGCACCGCCGACGGTGCTGGGTTCGAAAAAATCTATCTCTGCGGCATCACGCCGTCGCCCTTTGATCGGTTCAAAAAGATCCGGCCTGATTTTGAGAAAGTGGCGCTTGGCGCCGAGAAGGGCATCACGTGGGAATCCGTCATGGACGCCGGCGCGATCATTAAAGAATTAAAAGAAAAAGGATGGGGAATTCTTGCGCTTGAACAATCGGAGAGGTCGGTTTCACTCGCGTCGGCGAATTGCGATGTTTTTAAGGATATCGGAACTCGGCGATTTGCGCTTGTCGTCGGAAATGAGGTCGGTGGAATTTCTCCGGAGGTTTTGGCGCTGGCCGATGTCATTCTCGAGATCCCGATGTTCGGCAAAAAAGAGTCATTGAATGTCTCCGTTGCGTTCGGTGTCGCGGCATATTATGTGCGCCTCGCGATAGACTCTAAGTAAAACCCCTCCGGCCTAATCGGTCGGAGGGGCGATGTTCTGTGAGGGTCAGCATTTTCGGAGCCATTTTCTAAACCGGTTCCATGGTGCAAAACAGATTGTAATTGAAAGAACGATGAGGCTGTCCGGTATCGCCAAGAGAGAATCCATCTTCCGATATTCCTCCATGAGTGTTCCGGCGTTGATCATAAAGTGTTTTTTCCTTTTTCGCAACGGAAGTTTCTGCTTGGTTTCTATTTCGGCTTAGGCGAATGGCCGTGCGAAGGGTATCGTCCCGCCGCGGCGGGACGGATACCCTTATCGTGCTGCGCTCCGCGGAAATATTCCGCAATGCGGGCTGGAATAATTTTGGGAGAGGTTCTAAGATAGTCTCGTGGAGCTGAAGAGAACGATCGATTTTTAACTATGAAATCTCGTACGATGACCATTATCATCATTCTTGCCATTGTTTTGATCGTGGTCGACGTTTTTTACGTTTGGCATTTTGTTTTTTCGAAGGCGCCGAATCCGCCGCTTACGACCGGCGAAGTGAGCATCGGAGAGAACGTATTTACCGTGGAAATAGCGACGACAAGCATCGAGGAAGCGCGTGGCCTTTCATTCCGCAAGAGTTTGGCGGACGGAACCGGCATGCTTTTCACATTCGATCCCGGTGTCCAGCAATTTTGGATGAAAGATATGAATTTTCCGATCGATATCATCTGGGTCGCGAGTGGCAAGGTGGCGGGGTTTGTCGAGAATGCACAGCCGGAGCCGGGCGTTTCGCTCCTGAATTTGCAGAGATATAATTCGCCCGATGGAGTTGATAGGGTTTTGGAAGTGAATGCCGGTATAGTGGTAAAAGATGGTATTAAAGTTGGCGATACGGTCAATTTTGGTCCGAACACTTTATAGAATCTATCTCCAAATATCCGTGCGAGTATTTTGGAGACAGGTTCTAGGCGAACTGAGATGAAAAATCCTTTAGATTTTTTTACTCTCAGCAAAGCGAAGAAAAGACAACTTTGCCATAGTGGAGTTGTCTTTGACGAGTAAAATGAGAAAATTTTCTTTTAGAAAATTTTAATCATTGGTTTCTTAGAATGGACTAATGATCAAAAATAAAATAGCGGCGGTATTTTTCGTACTTTTTGTAGTGGGAATTTCAATTGTGCGAGCGAAGGCTGATGATATCATCAACCAGCCGATCTTTTCGGGGTCTCAGTCGGAAAATTATGGTTCTTTTGCGGCGACGATCGGCATTGCGAGCGGAACGATCAGCGAGTTTGGCACAACCACGGCGGCGGTCGGGGATGCCATGAGAGAATACCTTGGCTGGGAATGTGGTCCCGGTTTCGAAAATTATGGCATTCCTTGGTGGTGTAACCATTATATTCAGCTTTCGGTCGCAACAACGACGATGCTCGGCACGAGCACGAGAGCCTATGTCTTTCAGAATCCACATCAAACGGTCGATGGCGATGTTCAGCTTTTCTATGTCGATTTCTATGGAGGATCGCCTGACTTTATGGGTTTCGGGACGTCCGCGAATACGACGCCGAATTTGTCATGGACATGGACCTGCGGCCCGTATTGCAGAGGCGGGGGAACGCTTGGCGGCACGTCGAATGATTTTGTCCCATATTTCGAAATGGGACCGCAGGCCGACCCTCCTGGTATTCTATCTTTGACGCAGTCGATCCCCGGTGGCGGTGCTGTTCAGGAAGGGGGGACGGTTCCGGGAAATTCCGTTTCATTCAGCGCGGTGCTCACATCGGAAGTGGGTGATCCGCTTGTTTTGCAGGTCGAGGTCGAAGCAATAGGAACTCCGTTTACTGGTTTTCCGACGGTTTCGAGTACGGCGGAAGTTTCAGGGGGTGCGACGTCCGTTGTCGTTAAAGATTTGACTGATGGTGGTTACCATTGGGCTGCTCGCACGGTTGATGCGAGCACCTCGGAATCATCGCCGTGGACCTATTTTTCGCCGGAAGGCACAGCTGCCGATTTTACGGTACAGACCCCGAAAGAACCTGTCGTTTTCATACCGGGCATCGTCGGTTCACGTCTTTCGCGGGCAGCAAACGGAAAGGAAGTTTGGCCGGATGTGGCCAGTATGCTTATGTCGCCAAGCGATGATTATTTGGATGATCTTGCGCTCGCGTCGGACGGTTCGCAGGTCTCTGGCAGGGAAATGGCAGCCTCATCGGTCATTGATAAAGAATCCGTCCTTGGAATTTCCGCTTCGTTCTATGGAAATATACTCCAGGCGTTGGTTGCCGATGGTTATAGCTCTGGCACGACGCTTTTTGCCTTTCCTTACGATTGGCGGCTCGACATAAAACATGCAGCCGCGGCACTTGCGGATACCATTGCTGCTGCCCGTGCGGCGTCACCTGATGGAAAAATATCGATCGTCGCGCATAGTATGGGAGGCTTGATCGCAAAAGAATATCTTGGGGGACTGACGGACGTATCATTCGTCGATAAATTGGTGCTTCTTGGGGCGCCCCAGCTCGGATCACCCTCGGCATTCAAGTATCTGAACTATGGCGACAATCTTGGCTTTCAGATACCGATCGTGAATTTGGATATTCTGAACCATGGCGAGGTGAAGAAGATAGCACAGAACATGCCGTCGATCTATGACTTGCTTCCATCACGGATGTATGTTCAGGATAATGGCGGTTATGTGCAGGATTTCAGAAACGGCAGCAGCGCGGTGCTCGGTTTTGATGCGATGGATCAATTAATGCTTGCGAATCCCGCGGATCATCGGAACGCAGGCCTGCTTGCTGCCGCTGATGTTTTGCATGGAGCTCTTGATGCTGCACCGGTGAATGCTCCAAGCATTTATAATATTGCGGGGTGCGCAGAGCCGACCATTTCTGGCTACCGTATTTACGATAATGGTGTCGTTGATATAACGCGTACCGACGGCGATGGCGTGGTTCCGCTCGTGAGCGCTATGGACCGTTCAAACGGCGCGAAAAATTATTTCATCTCCGGCGGTGCGACCGGTATCTCACATGTCGATTTAGTAAGCGATACCCGGGCGATATCGCTTATCATGGCAATTCTCGATGGCAAGGTTTCATCTTTTGCATTGCCCGATGGTTTTTCGACGTCGCTTGATTCTTGTTTTCCCTCGACTCCGCTCGGAGCGAGCGGCGGCGATTCCGTTGAATTCAGTGCGCATGGTGCCGCCGGTTTGACGGTCAAAGACAATGCAGGTTCTTTTACGGGACTTAACGTATCCGGCACGATCAATCTTGGCATTCCGGACAGCACATATGAAGCGATCGGCGATAATTATTTCATAACGGTTCCTGCGGGTGGTGATTATCAAGTTATAACGGAAAGTTCATCATCGGATGCCTTGGTTGTAAAGGCAACGGGATATAACGGCGGTTCCGTGACGCAAACCGCGACCTATGTTGCATCATCTACGGTTTCGGAGGGACAGGAAAATAATGTCGGCACTACGACCGCAACGCTCGATTTTTCCGGCTTTGATTCTTCCGAGAATATGGACGTGACGCAAAGCGGAACTGCAAGCTCGTCTAGTGATGATACCGGGAATTCTTCCACGACATTATTCATTGCACCGATCGTTGCGTCGTCATCGAGTGATGTTACGCCGCCGACGATAACGGTTGCAGGGATATCCGATCCGGTCTTGATGGGGAGCACGTCCACGATCTCCTTTTCTGCGAGCGATGCTGATTCCGGCATTGCCTTGCTTTCTGCCAGCCTGAACGGCGTGCCGGTTGCGAGCGGAGACGTTATAACCTTCGACCGGATAGGGAGTAACGTATTTCGCATTGAAGCAATAGATAATGCAGGGAATCCCGCCGTTAAAGAAATCGATTTTACGGTTTCCGTGCCGGAAAGTGCATCGAGTACGGTTGGATTTTCGCCGAAGGAAACATCCTTTTCTCCGGTCGCGGATACCTATATAGATGCCAATGCTCCCGATATAAATCATGGCGCCGATCAGCTCCTCCGTCTTCGCGCGCGCGGGAAGAACAGAGCGCTGATCAGGTTCGATCAATCGGCAATCAAGAATGCCATCGGCTCCAGCACGATCGTTTCGGCAAGGCTCGCGTTCCCGGTTGTAAAGAATTGGAAAAATTGGACAACGCCGGGATTGCTCGCGCTCCATCGCGTGACGGCAGCATGGACGGAAGTTGGCGCGACATGGAATACTGAAAATTCCACCGACGGTACGCCGTGGGTCGTGGCGCCAAGCGCAACAACGACGATCTCGAACGATGTGACAAGCACGTTATCATTCGATGTAACGAATGATGTTGCGGCATTCTTGAACGGCACGGAAAATGATGGCTGGATACTGCAAAAGGCAGACGAATGCTCGCCGGGCGTCATTGATTTCGGCTCGCGGGAATCGAATTCTTCGCCAACGCTCACGATAACTTACGAATAAAACAAAATTATAAAAAACAATTGTCATTCCCGTGAAGCTTGTCCCCGCGCAGGCGGAGACGGGAACGACAAGGAATGATATGATGAAAAAGAAAATGAAAGGCCATATTCTCTTCTTTCTTTTTGGGATTGTGCTTGGCGCGGCGATTTTCTGGTTGCCGACGCTCTTTTGGAGTGGAAATGGTTTTGCCCTGCCGGTGCTTTTTTTGTTCGGACCATGGTATCTGATGGCGATTCCGTACCTTGCGATCTTTGCGCTGATCTTCGGTCTTTTCATATTGATCTATCGGTTTTGCAAAAAACGGTTTCCGATCACGTACGAGGATGGCGCGTGGATCTTGCTGGGCCTGTATCTCTCGCTGACGTTTTTGTTCCATTTTATCGGTATAACCATAAAAGGAGGAAATCTCACGATATGACGAAAGAGGTCCAGATCATTTATGAAAATAAGGATATTATCGTGGTTAACAAACCGGCGGGTCTTATGGTCCATGGTGTTGCGGGAAAAGTTTCAGTTGAACCGGCGCTTACGGATATCCTGCTCAAGAAATATCCGGAAATAAGGAAAGTGGGGGACGATCCGACATTACGCCCCGGCATCGTTCATCGGCTCGACAAAGATACGTCCGGCGTGATGATCATTGCGCGGAATCAAAGTTCATTCGAATATCTGAAATCGCTGTTCAAGGGGCGCGATATCAAGAAAACATATTTCGCCATCGTTTCCGGCATTCCGAAAGAATCGCACGGGATCATCGATAAACCTATCGGTATTCAGACTGGCACAATGAAGCGGAGCGTCCGGTCGGAAAAAATGGCAAAATCGGCCGTGACGGAATATGAAATTTTTAAGACCGCGCGCGCGGAAGATGGCTTCGGCAAAGAAAGTCCGTTTGCCTTGCTTGCGGTGCATCCGTTGACCGGCCGCACGCACCAGATCCGCGTACACCTTACGAGTATCGGTCATCCGATCGTCGGTGACCCGATCTATGGCCCCAAAAAACAGCCGCTGTGGGCGAGCCGCCTCATGCTACATGCGGCATCCATCGAATTTTCCGATCGTTCCGGTAGCCATATGCGTTTCGATGCCGAAGTTCCCGAAGAGTTCGAAAGGATATTCAGTGCGGAAACTGGAAATTTGCCATGAGGTGCAATGACGTAACAAGAGAGAGAGCAGTGCTTCAAAATCCGGCATTTCCCTGTCCATGGGAAATCTTGAATCGTCAGTTTTTATTGTCCGTTAGATTTTATTCTTTTGATGGCTCGATCCATCCGGGGCAGGTTCTTCTGGATTTTTGTCTGTGCGGCGATATCGAAGAATTGTTCAAATTGATCTTGAGAGAAAAATTTCCCGTGCAGTCGGCCATTCCTATCGCGTATTCCATGTTCCACTGGGACGACGAACTCTCAATGGAGGCCAATAATACGTCGGCATTCAATTATCGGTATATTTCGGGGACATCGAAGCTATCCAATCATGCATTGGGAAGGGCGATCGACATCAATCCGCTTCAGAACCCGTTCATTAAAGACGGTATCACTCAGCCGAAAGATGCGGCGTATGATGCGGAAAAGCCGGGGACGATCACGGCAGATTCCTTTATTGTTGAATTTTTGAAAGACAAAGGATGGCTCTGGGGCGGAGATTGGGGCGACAGAAAAGATTATCAGCACTTCGAGAAGCCATAAAAACGCGACTTTTTCTTTCGCTGTTTTTTTGTTACTATCAGAAATATAAAGATGGATTCCCGTCTGCACGGGAATGACAAGAAAATGCTGCAATCAAAACTTTTTACGAAGATAGAACGAAATACACCAAAGGACGAACCGTCGTTGAATGCCCAGCTTTTGACGCGCGGTGGATTCATCTATAAGAACTCGGCCGGCATCTATTCGTTCCTGCCGCTCGGCTGGCGGGTGATCAAGAAGATCGAGGCAATTGTTCGCGAGGAAATGGACGCGATCGGCGGACAGGAGATACTCATGTCGGCGCTTCATGACAAGCATTATCTGCAGAAGTCCGGTCGGTGGGATGTTGATGTTGTTTTCAAGGTGATCGCGGCGGGCGACAAGGAACCTTCCTATAACGCAAGTTGGACGCATGAGGAGATCATGGCGGAGATCGCATCGAAATACGTGAGCTCATACCGGGACCTTCCGTTCGCGGCATATCAGATCCAGACGAAGTTCCGCAATGAACCGCGCGCGAAATCGGGCATTTTGCGCGGACGGGAATTTTTGATGAAGGACCTTTATAGTTTCCATGCATCCGAGGAAGACCTGTTTCGCTACTATGCGGAAGCAGCGAAGGCATATACCAGAGTATTCGACCGTCTTGGAACGCACGCGGTCTATACGCTCGCGTCCGGCGGCGAATTCACACTGAGCAACACTCATGAGTTCCAGGTGATCCTGCCGATCGGCGAGGATACGATCGTTGTGTGCGATAAATGCGAGTATGCGGAAAATGAGGAGATCACGAAATTGAAGGAAGGTGATCCCTGCCCAAAGTGTGGCGGTACGATGCGCAAGGAAAAATCCGTCGAAGCGGGCAATATCTTTCCGCTCGGCACGAAATATGCCGAAGCGTTCAATCTGCAATTTGTGAACGAGAAAGGGGAAAAGCAGTATGTGGTGATGGGATCCTATGGGATCGGCATTACGCGCATGATGGGTATCCTTGCGGAAAAATATCATGATGAAAAAGGACTGATCTGGCCGGATGCTACGGCGCCGTTCCGCGTGCATCTGCTTTCGCTTGGGGGCGCGGATGGTATGCCGGTCTATGAAAAATTGCAGAAGGTCGGTATTGAGGTTCTCTACGACGATCGTGATCTGAGCGCGGGTCAGAAATTTGCGGAAGCCGACCTCATCGGAATTCCATGGCGGATGGTGGTGAGCCCGAAAGTGGGCGACGGGAAAGTTGAACTCAAGCGCCGCAATGAAGAAAAAGCGGAAGTGATGGAGATCGAAGAGGCGATAACAAAAACAATAAAGTAATCGGTTCTTCTTTTGCCCAGTTCTGAAACGGATACCTCAGACTTGAGGTCGAAGCTGGATTTTTGCTGGAGTTTACCCTATACCCCTAATAAAGGGCGGTGACGGCAGATTTTTTGACTATGGCAAATGTGCGGAGTATCATATCAAGCATAAAACCATGGCATTTTTCGAGGCGCTTTTTAAAGATATCGGCATCGATCTGGGAACGGCGAATTCCCTGATTTATGTGAAGAGTCAGGGGATCATCGTGAACGAGCCGTCGGTTGCGGCGATGAACATGAAGACGAGCAAGATCCTTGCGGTGGGCGATGAGGCGAAAAAGATGCTCGGCCGGACACCGGCACATATCAATGTCGTGCGACCGCTCGTGAACGGCGTGATCTCCGATTTCGAGATGACCGAAGAGATGTTGCGCCATCTTTTGAATCGCGGAAAGACCAATCCGTTCATGTCGTATCGCAGGGCGATCCTTGCCATTCCTGATAATCTGACCGAGGTGGAACGCAAATCGGTCGAGGATGCCGCACTTGGTGCGGGGTGTTCAAAGGTATATCTCGTGGAATCGCCGGTCGCTGCGGCGCTCGGCGCCGGACTTCCGATCACGGTTCCCGAAGCGAACTTGATCGTCGATATCGGCGGCGGTACGACGGACATCGCGGTCATCTCGATGGGCGGCACGGTCGTGTCGCGCACCCTGAAGGTTGCCGGCGATCGTTTTAACGATGACATCATGCGGTTCGTGCGCGATGAATTTCAGCTTGCGATCGGCGAGTCGACAGCCGAGTTCACGAAGATCGCGGTCGGTTCCGCGATCCCGCTTGACGAGAGGCTCGAGATCCCGGTGCGCGGCCGCGATATGGCGACGGGCCTGCCGCGCGAAATTTCCATGAAGAACACGCATGCCCGCGCCGCGCTTTCGAAATCGTTGCGGGCCATTGCGGATGCGGTTCATGAGACGATCGAAGCGACACCGCCGGAGCTTGCTGGCGATGTACTCCGGCACGGTATCGTCCTCTGCGGCGGTGGCGCGCTTCTGCGCGGTATCGGTGACCTCATAGAGCGCGAGACGGGCGTCGAAGTGACCATCGCGCACGATCCGTTGACCTGCGTTATCCGCGGTCTCGGCCAGATGATCGACGACTTCGAGTCGCATCGCGATTTTCTGGACAATCCGCTGAAGCCGCTCTCGATCACGCTATAGTTTTTTGTCATTTTCGAGCTTTGCGAGGGGTCTCGATGGCATTTACCAAAAAGATCCTTTATCCACCCCGAATCCTCGGGACGGGTTCTGTTTGAAAGGATATTCAATTTTCATTAATTCGATGCAATATCATCAATCTTGGTTCCTCGGCATCGTTGCCGCACTTCTCCTGTTCTTTATTGTCTTCATGCCGATGTTCGGTGTCCGCGTGCGGGAACTTTTGGGTCCGCAGGTAGCCACATCGAACAATAGCGAACAGCTTGCGGCGGAAAACGAATCGCTCAAAGCCCGGCTTGCGGAACTTACAGATGTCGAAAAAGAAATGCCGACCTCGACGCCGAATACCGTGCGGGCAATGGTATATTCCGAATATCCTTTCAATTTCAAGAACGAGATGACCTTGAATGCGGGCATCACCGATAACGTTGCTGTAAAAGATATCGTGATGTTCCAGCAAAACCTTGTCGGTATCATAGAAAGCTCTTCGGCGCATCGTTCTGTGGCGCAAACCATTTTTGATCCGAATTTTAAATTGCACGTGCGGATCGGACCTTCGGGATATGATGCGCTCTTGGTTGGCGGTGCCTATCCCATGGTCGAATCGATTGCAAAGAATGCCAGTGTTTCGGCGGGCGATATCGTTTATAGTGCCGATGCGAACGTGCCGTATGCGATGCCTCTGGGAGAGATCGCGAACGTTTCGCTCGCGGCGGATAATCTTTTTCAGGAGGCATCGCTTTCGTTCCCGTACGACATGGGCATGATCCAAACCGTGGAGATCGTGAAAAACGCCCAATAATATTCGCCGATATGAAACATATTTCTGCGATCATCATTTTTTTGTTCGCGGTCATGCTTCAGCTCTGGCTCGCTCCGGCCGGCATGCGGGGCGACTTTGTTCTCGCGACGCTCATCGTCTTCGCTTTTCTTTTTGATTTCTGGGAGTTGTCCGTTTTTGTCCTCGCGGGATTTTTTATCTTGAATTTATCGTTCTATTCCGTCGTCGCAATGATCTTCTTCGCGGGTCTGCCATTTGCGATTTATTTTCTCCGAAAACGTTTTCCGATGAACCCGTGGCTTGGAAGTGCCGTCGGGATTGCGGGAGGCATTGTCGTGTTTTATATCGCAACCGCGCCGTTTTCCGCATTCCAAAATGCGGGATATGTTCTAATCGATGTTTTAGCCTGCATTGTTTTTGATGAGCTGATGCTCTGTGGCATGGAAGGATAGGAGGCATAATCGGGGTTCGACCCTGGTGCCGTGGGGCGTTATAATGACCCTATGGCAAATTTCGATGAAGCGTATGCGCGGCTGAACGGCGAACAGCGGCAGGCGGTCGATACGATCGCGGGACCGGTGATGGTGGTTGCGGGTCCGGGAACCGGTAAGACGGAAGTGCTCACCCTGCGCATTGCGAATATTTTAAGAACGACAAAAACGCCGCCAGAGAGGATATTGGCGCTTACTTTCACGGAATCCGGTGCGGTCACCATGCGGCGGCGACTCGCGGAACTTGTGGGTCGCGATGCATACCGCGTTGCGATCTCAACGTTCCACGGTTTTGCGAACGGTATTATCAGCGACTATCCCGATTATTTTCCCGAGATCGCGCATGGCGTGCCGGTTGCGGAGATCGATCAGGTGCGGGTGATGGAAAAAGTGATCGATGAATTGCCGTCGGACAGTCTGCGTCCGTTCGGTGACAGATATCATTATTTGAAGTCGATCCTCCGCGCCGTCGGCGAGCTCAAGAAACAGGGCGTATCGCCGGAAAGGTTTGTTGTGCTTGCGGAAGATAAGCGCCGTCATTTTTCCGAAATTCCTGATCTCGTGAACGATTCGGGAAAATACGAAGGCAAGATGAAGACGAAATATCTGCCGATGGAACGCCGCATTGCGCGCAACATGGAGCTTGCGCTCGCATATGCCGCCTATGAAAAGAAGATGCGCGCGGAACGGCAGTATGATTACGACGATATGATCATGGCGGTCCTTGCGGCGCTTGATGCGAATGAGGATATGCGCCGGATAGTACAGGACGCTTACGATTATTTTTTGGTCGATGAACATCAGGACACGAACAATGCGCAGAACGCGATCATCCAGAAGATCGCCGGCGCGCGGGAAAATCCCAATCTCTTTGCGGTCGGCGACGAGAAACAGGCGATCTACCGTTTTCAGGGGGCATCGCTCGAGAATTTCCGTTATTTCGAAAAGCAGTATCCGCGCGGTGTCGTGATCGCGCTCACAGGAAATTATCGTTCGACGCAGGCGATCCTCGATGCCGCCCACGTGGTTTCTCCGCGCGAAAAACGCCTGATGGCTCGCGGCGGACGCGAAGAAAAATGCGCCCAATTCGTGGAGCTTTCTTCGCCTGATGCGGAATGTTTTTTCGTCGCCTTGAAGATCAAAGAACTGATCGAGAAAAAGAGAGTGAAGCCGGAGGAGATCGCCATACTGTATCGCGATAATCGCGATGCGGAGCCTTTTGTGCGCGCGCTGGAATATGGGCAAATTCCGTTCGTGGTTGAATCCGACCGTGACGCTCTCGGCGACGAAGATATTCGGAAACTGATTCTTTTATTGCATGCGGTCGAACATTTCGGACGCGAACCGGAGCTTGCTGCGATTCTTCATGTTGATTTTCTGAATATTCCGCCACTCGATGCTTACAAATTGTTTGCGTTTGCGCGCCGCGAACGGAAAAGCCTCTACGACATCATGCGGTCGAGGGTGCTTATCGAAAAATCCGGTGCGGAGAATATTGATGCCGCCGCGGCGCTTTCCGATAATCTTTCAAAGTGGAAACGCGACGCCGAAAATCGCGGCGCCGCAACGGCTTTCGAAAATATCGTACGCGAATCGGGATTTCTTGCATCTGTTCTCCGCGATCCGGCGGCCATGGAAAAGCTTGCGAAATTGCACGCGATATTCGATATCCTGAAATCGTTCATTGAACGTCAGAAAAATTATACGCTCAGGGAATTCTTTGATTATCTCGATCTTATGGAGCGGCACGGCGTTGCCGTGAAAAGCAGTCCTGCAAAGGCGGGAACCCTCGGGCGGGTGCGTCTCATGACGGCGCACCGTGCAAAGGGGCAGGAGTTTGAGGCGGTGTTCATTGTGAATGCCGTGGCAAAAAAGTGGGGCGATCGTTTTCATCGTGACGAGATCAGGCTTCCTGTTTCGATCTATAAAAGCGATAGTGCGGACAGCGGGAGTGATGATGAAGCGGAAGATGATGCCGATGAGCGAAATGTTTTTTATGTGGCGCTCACGCGTGCAAAGCGTGAATTATGGATCACGGCATCGCGGATCGATCGCGATGGCCGTGAGCAGCTGCCGACGAAGTTCGTGAGCGATCTTGGGATTGATGTTCTTGCGCGTCCTGTGACGGAAGCGTTCGAGGAATCTTTTGTCTCGCATCGCGATCTTGAGTTCGCTCCGCCGCCGGAAAAGAAGCCCGAACTTCATGATAAGGAATTTTTGAACGCGCTTTTCGAGGAGCAGGGATTATCACCGACGGCGCTCAATAATTATTTGGCATGTCCGTGGCAGTATTTTTACCGCAATCTGATCCGCATTCCCGAGGCGCCGAACAAGAATCTTTCTTTCGGCACTGCGATCCACGCGGCTTTGCGGGCGTATTTTGACGCGTTAGATGCCGGCGAAGACAAGGGGAAGGAATATATGATCATGCGTTTCGAGGAGGCGTTATCGCATGAACCGATCACGGAAGATGAATATGACGAAGCGCTTATGAAAGGGAAGAAGGCGCTCGCGGCATATTATGATGAGCATCATGGAACATGGGGCGCTTCGAAAGGAAAAAACGAAGTGAAGATCGACGGCGTCGAGACGGATGGTGTGAAATTGAACGGGAAGCTTGACCGGATCATTTTCGGGCCTGATCCTGATGCGGTAAAGGTTTTCGATTACAAGACGGGACATTCGAAGACCCGCAATGAGCTTGAGGGCGGCACGAAAAATGCCGACGGAAATTATAAACGCCAGCTCACATTCTATAAACTTTTGCTCGAAAAACAGGGAATTTACGAAATGACCGAAGGGATCATTGATTTTATCGAGCCTGATGTCCGTGGAAAATTCCATCGTGAAGCGTTCGATATTTCCTCAGGCGAAACGAAGGTCCTTGAAGCGCAGATCGGTGAGGTGGCGAAGGAGATCAGGGATCTTGCGTTCTGGAACAAGATCCCGCATGACAAAGATTGCGTTTATTGCGCCCTCCGAAAGTTGATGGAATGAACACTTAAATTCATTGCTTATTCTCTTATTTTGAACTTCTTCTGTCATTCCGAGTTGTGCAAGGAATCCAATCAAATCAAATTTTTCGAGATTCCTCGCACGGCTCGGAATGGCATTTATGCATAAAACCTATTTTTACATAAAAAACAGCCCCGACACTCTTTCGCTGGTTAGCGATCGAAATGTCGGGGCTGGGTTAAAGGTGCTGTGGATTACTGTTGAGGAGTGGTGGTTGCTGTGCTTGTTGAATTCGGGTTCGCGGTTGCCGTAACTGTCGGGTTCGCTGTCGCTCCCGAGGTTGAAGTCGGGCTTGCCGTAACCACGGGATTGGCGATTGCTCCGGATGTCGAAACCGGATTTGCGATTACGACCGGGTTCGCTGTCGCTCCGGAAACCGTAACGGGTTTCACGACGTTATTGTTGTCCGCGAGCGCGCCGGAGTTTGAGTTTGATCCGCTCTTGCTGTTGCCGGAGCCGATCATATTTGAGCTGGATCCGGCATTGGCATCAGCATTGCCGCCAAAAGCCGTGCCGCCTTGGGAATTCGAACCACTGAGAGCGGTGCTCTGGCCACCTTGGCCGCCCTGAGCGGATGATCCGGAGGATGCGACGACCTTGGTTGTTCCGCCGCTGGAAGTTGAACCGGCAGTAACATTGTTCGTGCCACCGTTTGATGTTGATGCGACGTTTGTCGCACCGGTTTTAACAGTAGTTGCTCCTGTTGTGACGGTTGTTGGGCCGCCGGTGGAGGTCGAACCGGATGTGACGCTGTTCATGCCGCCGGAATAGCTCGAGTTGTAAGAATCGGGCCTCAAAGCAGCAGCAGCGCCGACGGTCGAAAGGCTGCGAATGATGTTCGTTGCCACTTCCCACTTCGGATATTTAAGCGTCCGATTGGTGAGTCCGGCCATTGCTTCCTGATAGTTCGCGGCCGCGAAGGCGTTCTTCATGGTAACAGTTTTCGTGAGATCAAAGCGATCATATGCCAGATCCACGTCCGTTAAGACGAGTTGCGCATGCGCGTTCGTATCATTTGCCAAGGCGTTGTTGTAATTTCCCAAAGCATCGGTGTTGTGCGCCGTTGCCTTGGTCAAGTCGACATGGGCAGTCGCCTCAGCAATACTGACGTCGCCTAGCTTTGCCTGTACCTCAGCGAGATGTGCTTCTGCTTTCAGCCGGGCAACCTCCGCAGCTTTCTTGAGCGCGGCGATCTCGGGGTCTTCGGCCGGCATTGCCGCGCTCGCCGAACCAGTTGCCGCGTTCGAAGTTGATGTCGAGACAATATTGCGTGCTGTCGGTTTCTTGGAAACCGGCGCTGCGCACGTTGTCTTGATCGTGGTGCCAGCGGGGCACTTTTGCGCCGGAACTTGCCCGAAGGCGAATGACGACGCGATGATGAGCATCGCAACTGCTACGAACTGATTTTTCATGATGATCTCCTTGAAGGCATTGCGTTTCATGCACGCCTTCGGTTTTAAATGCGGGGATCTTGAAGCCGCGAAGAATTGCGACCGGCAACGGGGAAGTGGAAATCATGAACTATGGCGCATGCGGTCCTCCTGTGGCCAGCAACTGCACCGTTTCAGCTTTGATCCTTTGCGTTTCGGCATCGATCTCTTTTGTCTTTGCGTTCAGCAAGCGGATCTTATTTTTAGTCTCCTCGATCCGTTCTTTTGTCGCTAAAATCTTTTGTTCCGTCGCCGCAATTTCCTCCTCAATTGCTGCGGTTTCCGTCTCAGCCGTTTTTATCGCGGCGACATCAGCAGCGGTCTGATTGACCGAAGCTGCGGTTTCCGGCGCAAGTTGAGTCGATGTAATGCTTGGTTCAGGTGAAGTGGCAGAGGACGATGTGGCATGCGCATGAATGTCCGTTGTTATCGGATTTTGGTGGATTTTCACCGATCTCGAAATATCGTTCTTGTGATGAGAAAGATTTTTCGGTTGCACCTGTGATTTTTTTTCACAGGGGATCGGAATCGTCAAAACGGTCCGATGCAGATAGATGCGATAGGGCGCCTTGATCCCGTTTGCTTTCGCAATGAGGGGATACAGGTGTCCCGCGCCAAGCTCGTGGTGCGCGATGCTCCACAGGCTCTCGCCTTTTTTCTCGACAGGATAGTTCTTCGTGCACTGCGCTTCGGCGCTTACCTGGAGTCCGAAGCACATGGCGAGAAACATGATAAAAACTACGAATAGTTTTTTCACGGTTTTTTCCTCCTTTCTTCAGGATTTGACTCCGCGTGTCTCATTGTTTTTGTAGGGCAACGGGCTTGATGGCCCGTTGCAACGATGCCGGCGCGGTTTTGATCCACGAAAAAAACGGATGGAGATCCGTCGCGACAATAACTGCAAGCAGGGAAAACTTTTCTCCTTTCAGTAATATGGGTGATGGAAAAGGACGTTCGCCGGAACATTCCGGACGAATGCACATATATTTAGCATCTATTTTAGTAAATGTCAATTTAAATATTGCTTTTTTCTTTTGTATATGACATAATCCTTTCAGTTAAAATCGTTTTTTTCCAGCTCTTTGAAAACCATTTTTTGACCTTTTTAAAATTTAATATAACGAAAAGGTCAAAAAAATAAATATAATCAAGGAGCTCTTGCTCATATTTTGCACGCGTATCAAATACGCATGTTTTTTTTGTGTGATTTGCGTGCGGAGAGATATGAGGAAGAGCTCTTGTATAACGAATGAATAAAAAAATATTTCATTCCGTTCACGCTTTCGCAAAAAAGCTCGGCAAGGCAGCGATCTTCGTTGCGTTTGTCGGCATCGCTTTCTTTGCTGGAGCGCATAACGGAAATCTTAGTGGTATACCGCAAGCTCATGCGGACACGAATATACAGTTGTCCGATACGTTTACGGGTGCGAAATTCGTGACGGGAGCAACGTCGAGCTTTTCTATCTTCGTTGCAAATACCAGCACGGTTTCCTCGATGAACGTGAATGCGAGCGACACGTTGCCAACCGGACTTACTTTTGTTTCAGCAACATCTTCTATTTCTGGAATGACGTTCAGTACGACAACGAACGCAACCGGAACGCAAGTGGTCTCATGGGGGTCGTTCAATATCGATCCGCAGAGCACGACGACGATCACGCTTACGGTTGCGGTAACAGGAAGTCCCGCGTGCGGTTTGCAGAATACGGTGAATGTCGATGAATTCGTTAATGAAAACAACGGATCATCTCATTCGCATTCTCAAGTTAATGAAGGTCCGGCATGTACCGTCCTTCCTGCTGCCAATCTTTCGATTGCGAAGACCGTGAACGGGACTTCGACGATCGTTTCCGGCAATCCCGTGACTTATACCATCACGGTCAAGGCGCTCGGTCCCGCAACATCAACTGGTGTCACGGCGACTGATGCCTGGTCATCGACGGGCCTTACTTATGTCACTTCGACTCCGTCCTTAGGTACCTATGCGTCCTCGACGGGGCTTTGGAAGATCAATGATATGGCTTCGGGTACGGTGGCGACGCTCAATATCACGGGCATGACGCCTTCGGTCACGGCCACGACGACGATCACGAACTGGGCGACCGTTTGTGAATCCGCGTCTTCCACTAATACGAATGCGAGCACCACGGCATCGTCTACGATCACGGTGACGCCGACAATCGCCGATCTTTCCATGGGAAAGACGGCGGATGCGACGACCTCGACCGTCAATGTCGCGCGCACGGTGAACTATCTCCTGACGGTCAAAGCGTTCGGCCCTGCGACCTCAACCGATGTCGTAGCAACCGACACGTTGCCGGCGGGCGTCACCTATGTCACCTCAACGCCGTCCGAAGGTACGACGACCTTCAGTGCGGGAACGCTTACCTGGAATATCCCTGATATGGTTCCCGGTACGATCGCGACAACCTCCGTTCAAACGACGGTTGATGCGACCTCGACCGGTCCGCTCACGAACTGGGCGACCGTCACGGAATCTCCGCTCTTGACCAACACGAGCACGAGCACGGCCTCATCCACGATCACCGTGGAGAATCCGGCATGCACGAGCGGTTGCGCTTCCACGAGCACTCTTGTCATTGATGTACGGGGTCTCCTTGATGGAGCCACATCGACCGTAACGGTTGATGATAATGGAACGTCCACGGACATTATGAATGTCACGAGTTCCGCATCGGCAATCCTTAGCTTGGGCGATGCGTATGCCATCACGGCAACGACGACCTCGGCGGGATATACGGTTGCGACTTCGTCGGACTGCACTGGTAGTTTTTCGTCGAGCACGGGGGTGTGTACGATCACGTTCACGCCACATATTGCCAACCTCTTGATCACAAAGAGCACGGTCGGCAATATCTCGACGACCACATCGAGCAGTACGGTGACATATGTGCTTACCGCGACAGCATCCGGTCCTGCGACATCGACGAATGTCACGGTGACTGATAATTTGCCGCAGTATCTTGAATTCGTCACCTCAACGCCGTCCGAAGGGACGACGACCTTCACGGCAAGCACGACGACTTCAGGAACGCTTATCTGGACGATTCCTGATATGGCTTCGGGTACGATCGCAACGACTTCGGTTGAAACGATCGTAAGTTCTTCCACGCCGCCGGATACGGTGCTCACGAACTGGGCGACCGTCACCGAGGACGAAACCAACACGAGCACAAGCACGGCTTCATCCACGATCACCGTGAATCCAACGTGCACGGGCAGTTCCTGTGGTGGCGCTTCTAAGGGTACTCTTGCTATTAATGTGCAGGGCCTTTTAAATGGAGCTACTTCGACGGTAATAGTGTCCGAATCCGGTGCTACCTTAGCAACGATTCCGCTGGGCGACGGCGCTACGTCAACCGTTCTTACGGTGGGCGATGCGTATGCCGTCACGGCGACGACGACCGCGGCAGGATATCCTACTCCGACTTTGTCAGGTTGTTCGGGAAGTAATTTCTCGGCGGGCGCGACCTGCACGATCACGTTCGTTCCGGACGCCGATCTTTCCATGGGAAAGACGGCGGATGCGACGACCTCGACCGTCAATGTCGCGCGCACGGTGAACTATCTCCTGACGGTCAAAGCGTTCGGCCCTGCGACCTCAACCGATGTCGTAGCAACCGACACGTTGCCGGCGGGCGTCACCTATGTCACCTCAACGCCGTCCGAAGGTACGACGACCTTCAGTGCGGGAACGCTTACCTGGAATATCCCTGATATGGTTCCCGGTACGATCGCGACAACCTCCGTTCAAACGACGGTTGATGCGACCTCGACCGGTCCGCTCACGAACTGGGCGACCGTCACGGAATCTCCGCTCTTGACCAACACGAGCACGAGCACGGCCTCATCCACGATCACCGTGGAGAATCCGGCAACTTGTGTCGGCGGTTCCTGCTACGATATCAGCGTTACCAAAATTGCGAGCGATCCGAATCCGACGGGCAATGAAGCGATAACTTATACGATCACGGTTTCGAATTCCGGATCGACAGAAGCGGACTTGCTGCATGTTACCGATTCCTTGCCGAGTGTCCTGACGCTCTCTGCCACGCAATCCGTGACAGATTCACAGGGAACCGTGACGAACGGGGGAACGCTTGATTGGGCTGTCGGTAGTCTTGTTCCGGGTGCCTCGGCGACACTCAAGATCCCGGTAGTGGTAAATGCGCTTGCAGACGGCACGAATGTTCTGAATGTAGCGAAAACTTATACCGAGCTTCTTGGATCGAATGTCATTTTATCGGCAGCGACATCGACTATCGCGGTCCAGGCCGCCCCGGTCACGCCAGTAACTCCTTCCTGCACCGGCAATTGTGGTGGTGGGGGAGGCGGTGGCGGCGGAACAGCGACCGGCGGAGGCGGAGGATCTGCTTATGAGATATCCATTGATGGTGGTGCGGCAACGACCGCGACCACAAGCGCGATGCTTTCGCTTTATGGAACCGACGCGTATCAAATGGAGCTTTCAAACAGCACTAACTTTGGGAGTTCGACATGGCAGCTTTACGCCACGACGCTTCCCTGGACGCTTACCTCCGGCGGCGGAGAAAAGACCGTCTATGTGAAATACCGGGATATCTCAAAGAACTATCTCGGCAGTGCACAGGATTCGATCGATCTTGTCCAGGGACAGGTCCTGGGCGCATCAACATCGAGCTGTGGTATGTATCTCGATAAATACATCAAGCTTGATGCAGATAACGATTCGTTCGAAGTGAAGAAACTGCAGGTCTTTCTGAACTATGACCTCGGTCTCAATCTTCCGGTTACGGGCACATATGATACGACGACATACAATGCCGTCGAGCAATTCCAGCTGAAGTACAATATCGGTGTTCTGTCCCCGTGGGTTCCGTACGGACTCGTGAGCGATACAACACCGACCGGCTATGTCTATAAAACGACACGGCGGATGATCAACTTGATCATGTGTCCTTCGCTTGATCTTCCTATGCCGCCCTTGAGCAAAGAAGGCTAGCATGTGCGTTCGGTGCATCAAAACGGCTCCGCTAATGGCGGAGCCGTTTTGTGTTCCGGGAAATTCACCGAAGCAGAACTTCGACAGACTTTTCCGTCGTTCCGATAAACTTCGGCTGGAATCCGGAAGGAAATTTGAATCTTGCCGTGTTTTCCACAAAGAGAATGTGGTAAAATAAATCTATCGAACAGTATTTCATGACTATTGACATTTTTATTAAATAGTGTATTAATAAAAACAAATGAAACCATTCAAAGAAGGTGGCGGGAACAATAAACAGGGTGGTGAGCATGAGCCGAGCATTGAAACGTTGCTTGCTCGATCAAGAATTCCTGAAACATATTGGAATTTTGTGCGTGGTCTTACTGATCTTCCCCGGGCCGATCGGAAATCGAGAATAGACGAAATGGCGGGGATTAACGCTGATTTTGCGGAAACGGAAATGAAAAACAGCATTCAGTCGTTCCTTTCCGAATATGAGCGGGAATTTCCGCGTCGCGAGATGCCGCAAAGCGAACAGAGCGCGCCCGATAAAATAATGTCGGAAGCGCCAAGGGAAAACATCAATGTGCAAAGTTCAGGCGAATCTGCGATTCACGAAGAAGAACCGGATCGCGCCGAGGTTCAGCCAGTTTCTGGGGAGCTCGCAACGGATGAAGTAATTTCCGATAATGCCGAAACTCCCGCGCAAGCTGTTCCCGATGCTCGGTCAAGGGAAAAATCACCGAACGAACAGAGAGCGGAATTTTTAATGGCCAAATACGAACGATGGGCGTCTCTTTTTCGGAAAGTGGATATTTCAGAGAGGCTGATGAACGAGGTGGTCAAGGGAACGTTTAGTGAAGATGCTATTTTTCAAAATGTAGACGAACTCGTTTCTTTGCTTGAAGACAACAAGGAACTGCCGCTCAAAAAATATCGGCTTTTTGTGCATCAATATGAAGAAGCCACGTTGGTTGATAAGAATGACAACATCCAGCTTTCGGTACCGGATCTTATAAAGAACGGTCCCGATGCGACCGCGGAGTCGCTTGTCGAAAAAATCCGCAAACAGGAAAAGATCGTCGTTCCCGAGGTCGTGCCGTCTGTTCCCGTGACCGGGGAAAAGCCATTGGAGAATAGTGAAGTCGAAAAGCCGCAACCCGCCGTAGAAACAGAACTGACAGAACCGACAGAACCGACAGAGACGCATGAGCCGGAAAAAAATGAAGCACAGCAGGAATCTCCAGTAACAGAAGATTCGGAGGATCGTTCGTATCCTTTGGAGGGGCTGCGTCGTTTCGCCCTGCTTGAAGAACAACCCGAGTGGCGCGAAAGGGTTGCAAAGACCGCTTCGCGGCTTGCGGAGCGTTTCGGCGTTAAAGACCTGGTTGATTCGGTAAAGATGGCGTATAGTGGTGGACTCGCCGATTGGCATACGAGCCAAGCGGTCGATTTAAAGGGGAAGTTGGAAGATAGACGAAGTAAAATCCATGGTCTTGAAGAAGATCGGTATCATCTCGAAGATCAGATCAGGAAATTCAGGGAAGAAGGCGAGATGAGCGAATCCGCACTTATGCGCATCGAAAAAGATCGCGCCGAAACCGAAAAGAAGATTGAAAGTAATAAGAACGTAGCCGATCAACTGCAATCGAGCCTGGAATATCGCAATAATCAACGTTCGCGATATGAGAATCGTCGAAACGAGGTGTGCCGTGGCTATATGGGCCGCGTCACGGAACGGCTTAATCCCTTTGAGGAACGGCTTGCAGATCTGAAATCGACGCAAGGACAGTTAAATGAAGAAATCAGCCATCATCAGAAATTACTCGGCATACATGAAGGAAAGATCGCAAAAATAAAAGCATTGGTGGATGCGGAAAAATTTTCATCCGTCCGGCGGGCGTATCGAGAAATTATCAGGCGGGCTGAAAATGAAGCAAAGGATATTGAGAGAGAGATTTCCGCACGCGAGAAGGATCGAGGCAGGATCGATAAGAGGATTATGAAGCAGGACAAAAAAGCAAATCCTTTGCGCGATAAACTGAATGAACTGGCACGGATAACGCAGCGTAAAGGAGCTGACACGAGCGTCACTCCGCGGGAAAAGCTGGAAAGAGAATCTCGTGAGACCCGGGAGGTGAGCGGACACCCAAGACGCAGGAACGATGAAGACACCGGCGAAGAAGACGATGATGATCTCGAAGGAGCACCTCTTGGCGGCGGTGGTTTGCCGCGCAAACCTCGCCCCGAATTCGAGAAAAAATATTCCGGCGAGGAATTGGTAGAGACGTGGAATAAGGCGAACGGTAGCCGTATGAGGATCAATCTGGAAGAGGCGAAAAAGAATTTCCCGACGTTCTTTGAGGAAGAAAGAATGTCCGTCGATGATTTCTGGCGATTCAACGAATTTTACGCAGAGCGGTATGGTGACGAGGAACGATTTGAAGGAATGCCGAGCGTACAAAAGGCTGCACGCAAGCGCAAGAAGCCCGGATTTTGGGCGCGGCTTTTCGGCCGCGGCCGCGCAAAGAGCGAGCGCAATTTCCTTGATTTCTTAGGCAAAAAATAATAACCAAATCAATATCTCCATGGACGATCAAACGCAAAAAACAGATCTGCAGAAGGAGCTCGACGAACTTCTCCTTGAACTGAAAAAAGATCATCAGGCTTTCGGTATCAAGAGCAAGGTTCTTGTTGCAAGGGCGGACCGTTTGGCGGATGAACTCGAAAAAACGGATTTTTCCGATCTTGACCGTGCCGAAAAAAAAGCAATGAAGGACTTGGGCAACATCACCGCTGAAGAGATTGTTTCCCTCGAGCTTGTTGATGAGGCAAATTCAAGAGAAGAATAAGTTTTCTGCGGCAAAGCTGATGGGATATCGGCAGATATTGGATTCACTAATATCCTGCGCGCAGCTTTATGGTGTATCGATCGTATTATAAAGATCGGATTTTGGTATCTCTATCAGTGGTTCTCGGAACTTGATATCGAGACACTTGACAAAATCTTTGTTTCTGAGGTATTAAAGAAGAAGAACCATTGAGATTTAAAATCCCTTTTGTGGAGGTTGGAAGAGATGGAATTACTGAAAGGAAATCGTACGGCGATATCCGGCGCGAGATCGTATAGAGCTCTCGCGGAAGTTGCCTTGATGGATTTGCGTCAATTGTCCGAACCGGTTGCTATGGTTTGCGGACCGATCAAATCCGGCGGCGCATTGCTCAGGAAGGGCTGCGATCCGGCAGAGGCAAAAAAGAGTAATCGCGCAAAACTCAACGGCGTCATATCCTTCCTTTCCAGGGAGCGCGCGATTTTTAACCAGCTGCCTTTTCTTGATCGGGCTGAGGAGCTCAGGACCGGAAAGAGATTACGGCGCAAATGGACAGGCAAATCTGTCCGCGACTATGTACTCTCTCTTTTTTCTCGTGACGGAGGAAAAAGAGAAAGCACAAGCGACAGGGATCGTCTTCGGAACGAATTTCATCTTCCGATTCTGGCGTCCGGTTTGATCGGCACCATATACTTCCTTGATGGATGGAAGGATTCCGTCGGTTCCCGCTGGTATCATGCACAGGCCAAAGAGCTTGGCGTTGAGATCCGGTATGTCATTCCGATCCTTAAAAAGCCCGTCGCAAAAAGGTAGTCAACAGTTCTTATCTTAGGCGTCCGACCTCGTGTTGGACGCCGTTTTTGTTGAGGTGAGTTTTACTTCATCTGAAGCAAAGGAGGAGGAAAACTTCCCAAGTCGCATTTTTACGATCGTAGGGTCATGCGCGTGGGCATCCCTCTTGGGATGCCCCGGGCTTGGGCCCGGGAAGATTTACAGATGATAGACGAAGATCGAAGTGCCGATCCTGAAATCAGGCGAGGGGACATTGCCCATGCCGGGTGCCGGCGGGCGGAGTGCGGTGAGCCACGAATAGGAATCATTTCCATCCCGCGTTTGTCCTTCGCCAAGAGGCTGGGTCGCACCTTCAAGCGTATTCACGGAAACCGCGAGCCAATGGATGTTCTGGTCGGCAGGATTCCCTTTTGATGATGACCAATCAACTTCCTTTGCGCCAAGCTCATATTTTGGATTGCTGCCGCCGAAATAGTCGACAGCTATCTTATCGACTTCGGGATGGACATCGACCCATGCCCGGAGCCGCAGGAGATCTTGCCCCCAGTCATAGTTCGAATCGGTCACATAATGATAGCCGTTCATGGTTCCGCCGCCGATCTCGTTGAAATAGGAAAGGAAATAAGGCGCGGTAAAAAGCGTTTCGCAGAAGAGCCAGACAAGCAGGAATACCAAGACGCTGTATTTCATGAATGATGCGACGATCGATTTTGCCATGGTCGCGACGATGTTTCGCGCCGATGTAATGCGGGAAAGATCGAATCGTATGATCCATTTTTTCCAGACGCCCGAGGAAAGGATATAGATGAAGGAGATGGTGGGAATAATGTGGCGGATGCCGATGTTCAGGGTGCTGTGCATGCTGTACCCCCAATAAAGGACAATGAACGATATCATCGTGAACTCCGCGGGATTGACGCTCACATAGTCGAAAATATTATGGACGATGCGCCAGTGGGATGCACGCGCTTTTTCCCACATCCACCAAAGCGCGAGGATGAGCGCCGTTGCCACAAGGATAAGCGTTGGTAACGGTTCTTTAAGGAGATAAAGAAGCGGGAAGTAAATCCACCCGCCGGAACCGACGATGTGTCCCATAAAATAGATCGTATTGCCGCCGTCGGCGCGTTGAAGGACCATGAGGATGCCGAGAGCGTATTGCGCGACGGGACGAAGGACGGGATTCTTTGCCATCCAGATCGTAAGGTCAGCGAGGCATCGCGTGCCGCGGCACATCTGCCCTGCGGGCGTGGGGCCGGACCCGAACGAGTTCAGGATGAAGGTCGTGTCGGAGACCTGCTTTGTGATGGGGTAATTTGCCGTGAAAAGGAAATAGATCGGATAGACGATGCAGGCATAGCCGATAAGGAAAATAAAAATAAGGCTTTTCAGATAGCGCCATCCGGTGCGCCAGATATCATGATGCGACCTCGTGACGATATCCCGGATCCATAGGACGAGAAGAACGAAAATAAAAAGCGGTACGAGAAGCGGCGTGGAAAATTTGGTGACCTGGGCGATGCCGAATGCGATCCCGGCAAGCCAAAGATTTTTTATCGTCGGCGATTCGATGAAACGTATGAAGAAATAAGTTCCGAGCAGGATGCCGAATGCCGCGCCGACGTCAGTAGTCACATAATGCCCATGGGCAAGGACAGTGGGGGACAATCCGAAGAGGAACGCTGGGAGCAATGCCCACCATGCTCCCATAAGCCGTCGTGCAAAAAAATAGACGAGAATGATCGTGAGGATCGTGAGCAGGATCGGCATGATCCGTGCGGTCCGGATGATCGCATTCGCGTCGTTACCTGATTCATAAAGGAATTGCGTTCCCATATTCCACTGTGCATTCACCTGGTTTTGCCATGCGTCGCTCTGGGTCGGGAATGTCGGGTTCAGAAAAAGAACCGGCAACATAGCGAGCGCTTTCACGAGCGGCGGATGTTCGGGATTCAGGCGATAGTCCAGATTGTGCACGTAGCCGTAACCGGCAGGAATGTGCGCCAGTTCGTCGTCGATGGCGGAATCTGTGCGTGATGCCCAGAGCATCAAGCCAAAAGAAACAATACAGATGAGCGCAAGCGTTATTCCGGCAAACCGAGAGGATATCTTTTTAAAAATAGGCATACAGAAATTATAGAACCTATCCCGAATATCCTCCAGCATCCATGGTTCGATCCCGTGTTGCGGCCAAACCTAAGAAATCTGCATCAAAACAAAGCTCCGAGAGAGAGGTTCTTATGAATTTGCACGCTTTAAGTATTGCTGATGTTTTGGTAGAATGAATCAGTGGACAAGAAGGATTTCAAAAAGAAAATGTGGATCGGGATAGGGATCATCGCCGGAAGCATGATCGTTTTCGGAATAGCCCTTTATTTCCTTGCGGACAATATCCAGGAACAGGCCAATGCTATTGCGGGAAGCCGTGACGATATTGCAAACCAGAGTGCCGCTATCAATTCTTACAGCAACCTCAAGGCGAGCGCCGCAGAAGCCGCCACCTATCAAACTGCCATGGATAAACTTCTTGCATCGCAGGATAGTCTTATTGAGTTTCCGTCGGAGATCAACAACATTGCATCGAACGATGGCGTGAGCATGACATTCTCATTTGACGGCGATCCTGTTCCGGCGACTTCGGATACGGTGGGATACGTAGGTTTCAAGCTGAGCATGACAGGCTCGCTGGATGGCATAACGTCATTCCTCAGGGATATCGAGTCTTCCACGCCGATCCTGCTTTCCAAAATAGATTCTTTTGACATAACCCGGAGCGGATCGTCATATACGCTGGCGGCGGCAGGAAGAGTATTTTTCAAATAAAACAACATCATGGACGGCGCGATCATTTTTTTCAGAAAGCATATGGAACAATTTTTAGTCGGGCTTGCCGTTCTTTTGATCGGCATCATGGCGTCCTGTTTCGTTTGGGGTGTTATCTACCTTTCCCAGAATCTTGACAGCGTCTTTTCATCGAAATCAGCAGAGATCAAGATAGTCAGTTTCGATCTGTCAGACGCGAAAAACCTGAACCTTCGAGGCCTTCTTCCGCAATAGGTGCTCGGCGGTCATTCAAGGTTCGCGAGGAATCCAAAAAAATTCAACAAAAAATTATTTTTATGAAAGACATCGAAAATCTTGACGTATTGGTTTCCGAAGCCCGGCGGCTGGCCGGGCGGCTTTGACCTTGCCGGCAAACAATTGCGCATCAAGGAAATTGAAGCGGAAATGTCGGCGCCTGCTTTTTGGTCCGACCGCGCGCGCGCAGACGAGCTTATTAAAGAGCTTGGCATTTTGAGCAATATCGTGGGCGAATTCGATAAGCTTGAAAATTTGCTCGGCTTGCTCGAAAAGAATATGGAGGACCAGAAATTCTTCGAGGCAAAAAAAATGTTTCGCTCGCTCGAACTTCAGGAACTCTTTAAAAGCCCGTACGATGCAGGAACCGCAGTGCTCTCCGTTTTCCCCGGGGCGGGAGGGGATGACGCCGAGGATTGGGCGCGGATGCTCGGTTTGATGTATGAGAACTATGCGGCGCGGCGCGGCTGGAAGATAAATGTCATCGATGACAATATCCGTTCACGGACGGTCGAGATCCGCGGCGACCATGCTTATGGCTATTTGAAAAAAGAATCCGGCGTACATCGCTTGGTACGCATCTCGCCATTCAATGCGAAACATTCACGCGAGACATCGTTCGCGCTCGTGGAAGTCGTGCCCGAACTCCCCGAGCTTGAAGAATCAAAACTGCAGATACCGGACGACGATCTGAAGTTCGAATTTTCGCGCGCGGGCGGACCTGGCGGCCAGAATGTGAATAAGGTGGAGACGGCGGTGCGCGTGACGCATCTGCCGACCGGCATCACGATCTCGGCACGCACCGAACGGTCGCAAGCGCAGAATCGCGAGTATGCCGTAAAGCTCCTGAAAGCGAAGCTTTTCACGCGCATGGAAAAAGAAAAAGTGGACAAGCTCGAAAAACTTCGCACGAACGTGAAGCCGGAGTGGGGGAATCAGATCAGATCATATGTCCTGAATCCTTATCAGCTCGTAAAGGACCACCGCACTGAAACTGAAACCTCAAAAGTGGACAATGTCCTCGCGGGGGATTTGGATATTTTCATCGAGAGCGAGGTGGAGGCGATGGAAATATAACGGCTCCGGTTTCTGTTCTGCGAAATAACGTTTATTGCCAGGCCTCTTTTTGTTCTATTGCTATCCTCTTTTCCCACTGCCTGTACTTGTTTAGTCATTTCGCAGAACAGAAACCTCCGCTTATTTTTCCTGTCATTCCTGCGAAAGCGGGAATCCAGGATTGCCCCTCGCTCAGGTTCCGCGAGAGAAAAGCTCGTGCTAAAATCTGTTATAATTATTCTTAATATGAAACTCCTGCTCACTTCAGGCGGAATAACCAACGAGTCTATAGCCAATGCTCTTTTCGATCTCGTGGGCAAAAAAGCAAAGGAATCTTCTCTTGTTTTCATTCCCACCGCATCAAACAAAGAAGCGGGCGACAAGTCGTGGTTCATCGATGATTTAGTTAATCTAAAAAGGCAGAATTTTAAATCTATTGATATCGCCGACATCTCGGCAGTTGAAGAAAAAATTTGGGGGCCAAAATTTGAAACGGCGGACATTCTATTTTTTGAAGGAGGGAGCAACTATCATCTTATGAGATGGATCAATCGTTCTGGATTGACTAAGCTTTTACCCGAGTATTTAAGAAGCAAAGTCTACGTTGGCGTGAGCGCGGGCAGTATGATCACAAGCAAAGACCAGCCTCTGAAATTTTCTCAGGCTATTTATGAGGAAGATTTTGACGAGACGGAGAATATGCTCAGCTTGGAGCTAGTTGATTTTTATTTTTTGCCACATCTGAACTCGCCATATTTTAAGAACCTGCGTGAAGATTTCATAAGAGAGATCACGAAAGGCATGACGGAAAAGATTTACGCGATGGATGACCAATCTGCTCTGAAAGTTGTCGATGAAAAAGTTGAGGTGATAAGCGAAGGAAAATGGTTTGAACTGAATTAAAAGTGATTCTTTCAATAAGCCTGGATTCCGGCTTTCGCTCAGAATGACAAAAGCACGGATCCTCCGCCTCTGCGGAGGATGACAACCCCTCCTATATATAAGCGGAGGGTTTCTTTTTTGGAAGATTATTGCTTAAGCGAAGAAGGTGCTTGTTTTATGGGACTGTGAGTTTAAGTCCCATAAAACAAGCACCTTCTTCGCATCTTCATCTTCCGGAAAACGGGAAAACCGGAGTCCTTGACAATGTTCTTTGTCCGTCTATAATAGTACTCACGATTCGAATGTCGAAGAAAATCAACTCTCAAGTTTTCGGCGACTAAACCGCATGCTTCTGCATACGAACGGCCGCCCGGTGCGGCTGATTTTTTTCTTTCGTTTCGCTCGTCATTTGACAAAGATCCGTTATAAAATGGAACCATGGAAGTAGAGCCATGGATATGTATATAAGATAGCTCTGCGTCACGCGCACTTCACACAATGTGGAGTGCCACAAGCGCGTTCTGGAACGCATCGGACATTTTCGTCGTTCGTTGCGGAAAAGATAGCGTACACTGCGAAGCATTTTTCGCGGACCAATTTCTCGTGGCGAGCAGAGCATAACTATTGTGCGAAAGCACAATGGCAAGAAGTCAGTATTGGGATGGTTGGCATTTCCGCCGCAAGGCGGAACTCAATAAGGGCGAATGGTGGATGCCTTGACTAGAAAAGGCGATGAAGGACGTGGCGTAGCGACGATACGCCTCGGGGAGGTGCGTAGCAACCTGTGATCCGAGGATTTCCGAATGGGGTAACCTAATGAAGTAAACCTTCATTGCTCGGCGCAAGCCGAGAGCGCACCCGGTGAAGCAAAACATTTCAGTAACCGGAGGAAAAAAGAATAAATAATTATTCCCTGAGTATCGGCGAGAGAAACGGGAACAGCCCAAACTAAGGTTCTGATTTATCAGGACATTAGCGTTATAAGGGAGGAACGCTGCTTTGCTTATCGCAAAGCGCAGAGCACTTCGGTGCTTCGCGTTTCGCGATTCGCGAGGAAAGGAGGAGTAAAAAAATCGTTGGTTAGCCAAAGCCGTCTGGAAAGCGGCGCCAGAGCGGGTGATAGCCCCCTAGGCGAAAACTTACGATCTCCTTAGTTTTTCTACTTGAGTACTTCGAGGTCAAACAGTCTTGAAGGAATTTGGCAGTACTATCTGCTAAGGCTAAATACTTTTCTAGATCGATAGTGAACAAGTACCGTGAGGGAAAGGTGAAAAGCAGGCCGGTGAGGCCGATGAAATAGAATCTGAAACCATTTGTCTACAAGGAATTGAACCTCGAACGGCTGCGGAGCAATCCGCGGACGAGAGGAACAATGTGCCTATTGAAGAATGAGCCAACGACTTATTTTGTGTTGCTTGTCTAAGCGCGTATAGCGCAGAGGCATAGGGAAACCGAGTCTTAATAGGGCGAATACGGCAGCATGAGATAGACCCGAAGCCAGATGAGCTTGCCTTGGCCAGGTTGAAGTTCCGCGAAAGCGGAATGGAGGACCGAACTGGTGGGTTGTTCAACACCCTCGGATGAGCTGAGGTAAGGAGTGAAAAGCTAATCGAATCTGGTAATAGCTGGTTCTCTCCGAAATAGTTTTAGGACTAGCGGTATGGTAAACCAATGGGGGTAGAGCACTGGATGATTCGTAAAGACCGAAAGGCCGACGCATCAATCAAACTCCGAATACCATTGAGAGATCCCATACTAGTCAGACTGCGGGGGCTAAGCTCCGTGGTCGCGAGGGGAAGAGCCCAGATCATCATCTAAGGTCCCTAAATTTACGCTCAGTGTAAAAGGTAGTTTTCTGCCATAGACAGATAGTAGGTTGGCTTAGAGGTAGCCATCCTTTAAAGAGTGTGTAACAACTCACTATTCGATGGCAGGAAGCGCCGAAAATGTACCGGGGCTAAAGCGTAATACCGAAGATATGGGTGCGTGGACTTCACAGAGGAAAATCCTCAAAAGTGTGTGGGGCTGTAGCTCAGTTGGGAGAGCGCTCAACTTCTGCTTTAGGTTTTTGCTTAGATCGTTCCGGAACGATTGAAGCAGAAGCTTCGAAGTTGGGAGTCAGCGGTTCGATCCCGTTCAGCTCCACCACACATTTGTTCTTTTCTGGTGAACCTTCTTTTGAAGGTTCACCTCTTCTGTGAAGTCCATGCGCGGTAGGAGAGCATTCCGGCCTGCAGCGAAGGCGTACCCGTGAGGGATGCTGGAGCGGCCGGAAGAGAAAATGTTGGCATGAGTAACCACAATCCCAATGAGAAATTGGAACCCCGAAAATCCAAGGTTTCCGTGGCACTGGCAATCAACCACGGGTTAGGCGGCCCTAAGCCCATGCCGAAAGGCGCAAGCGATGGATAGCTGGTTAATACTCCAGCCCACCTACTGTGTTATCCCTCTTGTGCGAATGAGATAAGTAGACGTGCCTTATTGGTTTGGCATTGTTTGTGCGAAGTTCAAGCGAGCACCGACAGAAGGTCAGGAATTTACCTGGTCGACGTTTATGAAGTGCATTCCAAGAAAAGCATGAGGGTCACGCACGGCAGGTTCCGTACCGTAAACCGACACTGGTGGATAGGGCGAGAAGCCCAAGGGGAACGAGTGAATCATCGTTAAGGAACTCGGCAAAAAAGCGGCCGTACGTTAGCTATATGGCCTGATCCTCGCAAGAGGATCCGCAGCGAAAGTCTCCCTAGCAACTGTTTACCAAAAACACAGCTCCCTGCTAACTCGCAAGAGGATGTATAGGGGGTGACGCCTGACCGATGCGAGAAGGTCAAGACCGGGTGTGGTGCCGCAAGGCATTGCTCACTGGTTCAAGCCCTCGTCAATGTCAGCGATAACTATAATCGTTCTAAGGTAGCGCAATTCCTTTTCGGGTAAGTTCCGAAGCGCACGAAAGGCGTAATGACTGGGGAACTGTCTCAACGATGTGCTCGGTGAAAATGCGATTCCAGTGAAGACGCTGGATACCTGTAGCGGGACGAAAAGACCCCGGAAGCTTTACTGCAGCTTGGTATTGATTTTAAGGTTTTTCTGCGTAGCGTAGTGGTGAGGATTTGAAGCGTTGCTTTTGGGTAACGTGGATCCGACGATGAAACAGCCATCTTTAAAACTTTAACGTCTAACCGGTTGGGAGTCCGAAAGGTAAACCCAACTGAGACAGTGCTTGGTGGGCAGTTTAAATGGGGCATTTTCCTCCTAAAGAGTAATGGAGGAGTTTATTAAGGTCAGCTTAGCCCGGATGGAAATCGGGCAGGACGTGCAAACGCAAAAGCTGGCTTGACTGCAAGACCTACAAGTCACGCAGGCACGAAAGTGGAAGTTAGTGACCCGACGACTATATTAAGTATTTCTTTATTGATGTACTAATTCTTTATAGAAAGGTCGGAGACACCGGACAAAAGCTACTCCGGGGATAACAGGCTAGTGAAGTCCGAGCGTCCCTAGCGACGACTTCGCTCGGCACCTCGATGTCGGCTCGCCGTAGCGCGGGGGTGGAGAAGCTCCCAAGCGTTTGGCTGTTCGCCAATTAAAACGGCACGTGAGCTGGGTTCAGACCGTCAACGAAGATAACCCATTCGAGGCAAGATTTGTTTTTAAAAAACGAAATCTACTGTTAAATAGAAACGGCGGCTTTGAGCGGTGACGCTCAAATGTATAAATCGACTCATATCGGTGAAGCCCTCATAGAATCTGACCTGGTTCTAGAGGAGAATACCGAGGGAAGTCGCACGTGGAAGAAATTTCATGTGTTGACCCCCTAGAGACTTGATCCTTCGGGATCGGATGGACGGAACGTCCATAACACGTCGATCATCCATTGACGGCTCGAGATTTATCCTGAGCTTATCGAAGGATGGTGGTATAGTCCAAAGCGTCAGTAATGACGAGAATTGAAAATTGCGTGAGACAGGTTGGTCTCTATCTGTTACAGGCGTAGTGCGAGCGAAAGCTCGCCAAATACTTGAGGGGAGTTGGCCTTAGTACGAGAGGACTGGGCTGAACATACCTCTGGTTTACCGGCTTTGGTACCAACTGAATTGCCGGGTAGCTATGTATGGAAGGGATAAGCGCTGAAAGCATCTAAGCGCGAAGCCTACCCCAAGATTAGGTATGCGTGATTTCGTGGAAGACTACCACGTTGATAGGCTCTAAGTGTAAGGCTCGCAAGGGCTTCAGCTGAGGAGTACTAATAATCCGCCAACCATCCCAATGCTGACTTCGAAAAAAAGGCGAACTGTTGCAAAAACAGCAAGCCACAACTCTACAAAAAACATCAAAAAACAACGGTTTTTTGATGTCTGATCGTACAAACCTTTTTGCCATAGGCATTAAGAGGTAAAGAAAGAATTTTTAATTGCTGGTGTTCTATTCGCACATGTCCCACCTCTTCCCATTCCGAACAGAGAAGTGAAAGCGTGCGCAACCGATGATACTCATCGCGAAAGCGGCAGGGAAAGTAGGTTATGCCAGCAATTAAGAACTTTTTCTTGCACGATCCGACATCAAAGAGCCGTTTTTTTATTTTTTTGTTAATATATTTCTGTCGTTCCCGCGCATGCGGGAATCCAGAATTTAAAAACCCCGTCGTTAATAGCGACGGGGTTTTTAAATTACCTCAACTTGCTATCAGTTAAGATATCAGGCTCAGGTAGTGGGACAAGCGATCGTTTGCTTGTCCCGTTGTTTAAAATGGACAGGTTACCGTTTCGTGGCGATCAGCGTTAGGCCAAACGTTTCTGCGGCGATCAGCTTCAGACGGAATGTTTTCCTGCCCGGCGTCCCCCTCAGTTTTTTGAGTGCCGCGATCTTGACCTGCCGGATCCCTTCCACGGTCATCTTAAGCTCTCGGGAGAGCTCTTCCAGGGTTTCTTCCTTGAAGAAGAGTCCCATAATGACCTGCCGCTGTTTCGGAGAAAGGACATCCATCGCTTCCCTTAGCGCTTCCAGAAGTTCAGTGATCTCACATTGTTCATCCGGCAACAAGGGAGACCGTTTGATTTGAACGGAAATAGAGGAGGTTTCAGAAAAGATCTTTTCTTCCGGTTCCGGCCAGATCTCCTCCATGAGCTTCCCGCCCGTCAAATCACAGAGCTTCTCGGCGAGTTCCCGGGGAAGTCTCTTGGGCCTTTGCCCAATAGTGAGAAGTCTTCCGATTGCAGTCGGACTGATTCCCAGGAATTTTGCTGCCTTGTTCTGACTCCAGCCATGTTCTTTAAGCGCGGCCATGAGCACTTCATTTTTTGTATGAAGCGCAGGAGGTACATTCTTGTTTTTCACCGAATTTCTCCTATGGAAGATCACCCCAAAGGGCGGCTACTATTTCGGCAGCAATTTGGCGATGAATTTTGCTCATGGCCAAATTGCCGCCGAAAAGCTGTTGGAAATATACTGGTAAAATCATAGTTATATTTACAATATTTGTCAACAATGAAAAGGGTGGCAAAATGGAAATTTGGCGGTGGTGCTATAATGAACATCTATGGTGCGGAACGATCATCATTATTATGGCAAGGAAACCGAGGCGGCACTTCGCAACTTTCCGTTTTCCGTACCGCTGGTCCATCATGAATTGATCCGGGGAATCGTTCTCATCAAACGTTCCGCCGCGCGGGCCGCCCTCGCGGTAAAACTTCTCGATCCGCCGCGCGCGCAGGCGATCGTACGCGCAAGCGAAGAAGCTCTTGCCGGGAAACTGGACGATCAATTCGTAATCCCGTCGTTTCAGGGAGGAGCGGGAACTTCGATCCATATGAATGTGAACGAAGTGCTTGCTGCAAGAGGAACGGAGCTGTTGTCCCGCGGAAAGTCATCCAGAAAGATAATTATCCATCCGAACGATCACGTGAATATCTGTCAGTCAACGAACGACGTCGTTCCTTCGGCATTGAAGATCGCCGCGTTGCATGAAACGGATAAGGTGTTGCGTAGCGCGGATCTTGCCGTGGCGGCGCTTGAGAAAAAAGCCCGCGAGTTCGGGAAGATAAAGAAGCTGGGGCGCACCCATCTGCAGGATGCGGTTCCTGTAACACTTGGCGCGGAATTCATGGCCTATGCCGAACTTATTAAGCGTGACCGGCGGCGCATTGCCGATGTGATCCCTTATTTTTATGAACTGAATCTCGGCGGCAGTGCGGTGGGGAATGGCGTGAACGTATCGCCGCGCTTCAAGGCGGCTTTGTATCGCGATTTGCGGAAGTCTCTCAAATTGCCGTTCCGTCCCGCAAAAGATCTTGCGTCGCAAACGATGAGCGCCACCGATTTTTGCGCGCTTTCTTCGGCATTTGTGATGCTGACCCTCGATCTTTCGAAGATCGCGAACGATCTCCGCCTTCTCTCGAGCGGTCCGCGCGGGGGCATTGGAGAGATCAAGATCGCTCCGCTCCAGGCAGGTTCTTCGATCATGCCGGGAAAGGTGAATCCGGTGCTCTTGGAGGCGCTCAATCAACTGCATTTTTTCGTTATGGGAAATGATCTTGCGATTCGGGAAGCGACCCAGGCGGCCCAGCTCGAGCTGAGTGTGATGACGCCGATTATCGCCGATCGTCTCCTTGCTTCAGCGGCGCTGATCGCGGAGGTGGTGACACAAGCGGCGCAGCGGTGCTTTTCGCTCATTAAAGCGGATTCAAAACGATGCGAAGAATTACTGGAGCGTTCCACGGCATATGCGACCTCTTTGGCGCCCCGCCTCGGCTATGACGTTGTTGCGTCACTGGTCCACGAGGCCATCGCCCGGAACCTTTCTTTCAAAGAATTATTGCTTGAGAAAAAAATACTGACTCCCGCAGATATCAAAAAACTTTTTCATTAGAATTGTATTTTCAGAAAAAATAATTTTGTCATTCCGAGCAGTGCGAGGAATCTCTTTCCGCCTGCACTTTGTAGTTTTTGCGGTAGTGTAAAATATCATCCCGGCGGAAAGCTAGGATCCAGGCTTAAAAAATCACTTGCTCATTTAACTAAATGAAGCAAGTGAGGACTGTTTTTTTAAGAAAGATTTAATTATGATTTCGCTATTGTGGTCGGATGGAAAATCCGGCAAGCGAAGATAGTTACAAAGAGGAGAAAAGAAAAGCAAAAGAATTTTATAAGGACATTGGGCATGTCTGGTGTCCGGCAATTAATGATTATGTTTTCTTCACGCGATTCGGGTTTCAGCATCTTATCCGTCAGCATGGCGTGGCACGACCAAAGAGTGAACAGAAAAGAAGATTTGCTCTATTGAAATATGCAAAAGATATCATTATCGATTCGCGCGCCACGATTTCTGCGCATGCAAAAGAATTCAAACGTGGACGTATAACTTTCTTGGTTTTTAAGGCAACAAGGGAGGATGAGATAATTCACGTGATTTTCGAACAAAGAGAGGGGAAGCAGATATATTTCTTAAGTATCTACAGTAAAAAATCCTCTCATTGAGAGGATTTTTTACTGTGCCCACTGTCAACCTTATAACGTCGACAGGGATTTTTTCATCCCGCGGGCATGGTTTTATGGTAAGGGAACAAAACCGCCTTGTCAAACAGAATTTAATTATTTTTTAATCGCTTATTTTCTCTGCGTTCTGTCTAAAAAGCTCGAGACTTTTCTTTTGAAGCTCTTCGAGTGTATCAAAACGGCCCACTTCTAGGGTATTACCTCCCGCTACGGAAGTATATTCGGAAAAGCCGGGTTCGTTGGTTGTAAAATTTGCTTTATAAAGTATGAATACATTTTCTTCTTTGCGATAACATGGTACATCAAGATAATTCATATTATTTCTTTTTATACTGTTTTAAGATTCGACCTTTTATTTATGAGTTTGGATGTCCTGGATGAGTCTTCCTAAGTCACTTTCTTTTGCACTTGTTTGATCAGTCATAAAATAAATGTCGTGATAATATTTTTTTGCATAACTATACATCTTTAAATCGCAGGTCAAAATCTTTGCCTTTGCCGCAATGCCTTCAGTAACTATAAAAAAATCAATCGCAGTCATATTCTTTATCTTTTTTCTTGACCATGATTCATAACGGGTCAAAATTTCGTTAAAATCAAGCTTGGTAATTCTACCTGAGGCTTGAAGTTTTCCTGCTAATAGATCAGAAAGTTCGTGTCTGCACACTTTTACCGACTTTTTATTAACTCTTATTAAACGAGACATTGTCTCTGCTGCGGCAAGTACAGGAACTAAGAAATATGGTTTATATGGTATTAGTGCACCGAGGGACGAAGTAGCTGCGATATGATGTACATCTTTTTCGTCAAGAATTGCTACTAACCATGATGTGTCGGTCAAAATAACAACTCCTTTATCATTTTTTGTATTCTCTTTTTTCTCGGGACTACTTTTTGTAACCGTTTCTTTTGCCGGTGAGGAAAGATTTTTTTCTATTTCCTTCTCGAGTATTGGACTATCCATAATTGGAATTATTTCGGTTCAAATTCTTTAAGAATTGAGAGATATTTTCTGTTAAGTTCCTCGTTAATATAGGCATAAGGCAAAAAATCCATCTTCCCATTGTTTTCTATAATCCGACTTACTTCATCTAGAAAGAAATAATCGGGAGATGCGAGAAAAAGCCAAGATGGATCCCAATTCTTCTTCATTCTTATAGCAATATCGAGATTATTCTCAAGACTTGGCTTTCTTCGATATTTTACTTCTACAAGATGAACTAATCTACTTGTTTGATTGATAAGCACAAAATCGGGAGATGCCTTTATTTTATCAAGGGCTTCATTTGCCTCCGGAGCTTCTTTGTATTGGGTTAGTTCAGGAACAATATTTTCATACCCAAATTTAATTACAGTAAATCCACCTGCTTCTCTGAACATCAATTCAAAAATCACCTCAGCTATTCTCCCCTTTATTAAATTGTGTTGCCAATCGCTAACCATATTTTTATTTTACCACTTTTCGACTATCAGCATTTTGCCGGGGCGGAATATTTGGTAGATCTCTTCGGTGATAAATGGCATGAAAGGATGGAGCATTTTGAGCGAGCCGAGAAGGAGCTGTTCGAGGACGGCATAGCTTTCTGATTTTTCCTCGTCGGTGCTATTTCTGAGTTTTTCTTTTTCGGCTTCGATAATGACATCGGCGAACTCGTGCCAAACGTAATGATAGAGCTTGTCGGCCGCGAGATGGAATTCGAAGTTATCGAGATGGGTGGAGATTTCTTGTTTGAGAGCTGCGAGCTCGGAAAGATATTTTTGATAGGTTTCAGAGGAAGCATGGATTCCTGCCTCCGCGGGAACGACGGATGCAAGGATAGGTTTGTTCATCTCAATAAATCGCGCAATGTTCCACAGCTTTGTCGAAAAGTTGCGGTAGCCGCGGACGCGGTCTTCGGAAAGTTTAACATCATTGCCGGGCGCCGCACCGATGATAAGTGAAAGCCGGGTCGCATCCGCGCCATATTTGTCGGCCATCGTCAGGGGATCAATGATATTGCCGAGCGATTTCGACATTTTTCTTCCCTTGTCGTCGCGGACGAGGCCGTGGAGATAAACCTTGCGGAAGGGAACTTCGCCCGTGAGGCACGTGGACATGAGGATCATGCGTGCGACCCAGAAGAAAATGATGTCGTAGCCGGTTTCAAGAACGGAGTTCGGGAAATAATTCGCAAGATCGTTTTCCGGCCCGGGCTTGCCCCGCGAAGCTCCGTCAGGAGCGGATCGGGGCCAGCCGAGCGTTGAGAATGGCCAGAGTCCGGAAGAGAACCACGTGTCGAGCGTGTCGGGATCCTGAACCCATCCCTCGCCCTGCGGTGCTTCTATGCCGACGTAAAGTTCACTGTCGGTTTCAATATCAGCCAGTTCAATAGCCCATACGCCATATTTTTCGAGGCGTTCAGGAAAACCGGGATAAGATCGCATGGCAGCGCGATATTCCTCGGCATTACTGTCCGGCGCAATGGCATCAAGCGGGATCTCGGCCAGCATCTTTTCGATGGATGAAAAATGTTTCGTCGAAACAATACGCTTGACGACGGGAGGATTGGATAATGCCGTTTCGGATTTTGGATCGACTGCGGTGAACCTGACGATCTCCCCGGCGTGCATGTTTCGCCAGTCTTTTTCCGAGCCCTCCGCTTTCCCGGCGCGCGTTTCAAAGCGTTTTTCCCCGGTTCTTATATTTTCGAGAACCGGAACGCCATAGAGTTTTAAATTCCAGGTAGCTGCTGGATCACGGGTCCAAACAGGGATCTGATGTCCGAACCAGATCTGGCGCGAAATGCACCAGTCGCGCAGATTATCGATCCAGTTGAAATAGATGCGTTCGAAACGTTCCGGAAGGATCTTCACGTTGCCATCCGTGACGGCCGATTTCATGAGTTCCTTCAGTGTCTTTTCCTGTCCTTTCAATCTGCCGTTTTCCACTTTGAACTTCCGATTGACCTCGATGAACCATTGCAGTTTTGGCAGGGGCTCGATGATACCCCCGGTTCGTTCTGCGGTCGCGACGTTCTGCGATATCTCTTCTTCTTTCTTGATGAGGCCGCGCTTGCGCAATTCCTCCGTGACGATCTCGCGCGCTTCGGCTGCTTTCTTGCCGAACACGAGCTCATTTTTAATGGTCATCTTGCCGTGCTCATCGATGATCTGTTTCAGGGGAAGATCGTGGCGCTGCGCCATCTCCCAGTCGATCATGCTGTGTGCTGGCGTGACGCCCAAAGCACCCGTGCCGAAATCTTTTTCTACGGCTTCGTCCGCGATGATCTTCACGTGGATCTTCGTTCCGCAGAAATCGGCGTCATATTCCTTTCCGACGAATTCTTCGTAGCGCGGATCGTTCGGATGCACGGCGACGGCGGTGTCACCGAACTTCGTTTCGACGCGGGTCGTCGAGATCGCGATCGGAAAGTTCTTGTCGTAGCGGAACGTGATGAGCTTCGCCTTGCGTTCTTCATAGACGATCTCATCATCGGAAATGGTCGTTTGTCCTTTCGGGTCCCAGTTCACCACGCGATTGCCGCAATAGATAAGACCCATGTCGTACATTTTTTTAAATGCCGTGCGGACGGCAACTTCGCGCTGTTTGTCGAGCGTGTAAGCTTCGCGGCTCCAGTCGAGCGATGCACCCATGCGTTTTGTCTGGCGGACGATCGTGTCATGGCTTTCCTGCGCGAACGCGCGAACGCGCTTTAAAAATTCCTCACGGCCGAGATCGTGGCGATTTTTACCTTCTTTTTTCAAGATATCCTTTTCTACTTTCGATTGCGTGGCGATCGCGGCATGGTCGGCGCCGGGGATCCAAAGCGTGCGTTTGCCCTGCATGCGCGCGTAGCGGACCATGATGTCTTCGATGGCGAGCATGGCGGCGTGGCCCATGTGGAGCGTGCCGGTCACGTTCGGTGGGGGAAGGACGATCGAGAACGGTTCGGCGCGCGGTTCGGTAACTCCTTTTTCTATACAGACATCCGGATCAAATAAGCCGGAATCTTCCCAGAGCTTTTCGATGCGGGCTTCGACTTCGTTGATATCATAACGAGGCTCCATAGTTTTTATAGTATAACGATTTTTCGGCTTTTTGCCAAAGATTATCGGGGTTCGACCCTGATGGCGCGGAGGGCAGAGAAAGATTATAATGGTTTTATGCCGCGGCGCGCGAAACAATTTGTCTATGGCCTTTTTTATCTTATTATTCTGGGCGGTGTAGTGGGCGGGATCTATTTTTTATTTTTAAAACCGACCCCGTCGTGTTTTGATGGTGTTCAGAACGAAGGGGAACAGGGCGTCGATTGCGGGGGGGCATGTGCAAAATCATGCCTTCCGTCGGACATTCAGCAGATTTCTCCGCTTGGCACGGTTCATGTTTTTACCCCCACCAAAGGTCATGCAACCGTTCTTGTCCAACTTGAAAATGTGAACGCCGATCTTGCGGCAGAATTGTTCGATTATACGATCACGATCCGCGGCGCCGACGGTTCAAGTACGGTTGCGATGGTGAGCGGAACGTCGTTTGCGTACGCCGATGAAACGAAATATCTTGTGGTGCCGAACGAATCGGTATCCGATACACCGAGCACTGCCGATATTTCGATCGGTAATATCCAGTGGCTCGATGCCGCGAAAATGGGGCTTGTGCCGCAGTTCGCGTTTACGAACATCACAAGTGTTGCGGGTGCGGATGGTTACGCTACCGTAAGCGGGAACATCACCGATCGCGACGCTTCGTCATTCGGCAATATCACGATCGTGGCCGTTTTCAAGGATGCGGCCGGCATGCCGATCGGCGCTTCGGAGACGGAGCTTGATTCGATCTCTCCCGGTGTTACGCAGAACTTTTCGATAAGCTATCCGCTTCTCCCGAATGAAAATATCTCCGCGACCGAGATCAAGGCATATGCGGAAAGAAACTAAAAAAAGAGATACGAGATAAGAATTATGAGATACGAATAACGAAAAATTATTCATATCTCGTGATTCATATCTCATATCTCGCTTCAAAACAATGCTTTCCCTTTTTATTCCGGTCGGTATTATCATGGCGGCTGGGCTTGTCACGCTTTCGGCGCTTTCTCTGCATCTTTTTGTCCTACAGGTGATCTGGATCGCGGTCGGCATCGCTGTCACGGTGTTCTTTTTGTTCTTTGACTGGCGTTCCATCTTCAATGTTCGTTGGTCGATCGTGGCATTCTATGCATTTGCGCTTTTTCTGATGTTATTCCTCCTTTTACATGGCTCGGTGATCAGGAACGCGCGGAACTGGATCGTGCTTGGCCCGATAAGCATCCAGCCGGTCGAGTTAATGAAGGCTGCGTTGATTTTCCTTTACGCCATGTATTTCCAGAGGCGGCATCTTGCGGTTGCGCGTTTCAGCAACATCGTGACGTCGTTTCTCTTTTTTGTGGTCCCCGCCGCGATCGCCGTGCGTCTGCCTGATCTCGGTTCGGCACTCATCTTTTTCGGTATCTGGTTCGGTTTTCTGCTTTTGCTCGGTTTGCCGTGGCGCCGCGTTCTCGTTACGGTCGCGATCTTCGCGCTTGCGGGAGTCTTCGTGTGGAATTTTGTTTTCCAGGATTATCATCGCGCACGCATCATCGGATTTTTGTATCCGCAACAGAACTCGCTTGGCGTAAATTACAGCGTGACACAATCTCGGATCGCGATCGGTTCCGCGGGTTTTTGGGGAAAGGGCTACGGCCAGGGGACTCAGGCTCAGCTTGGTTTTCTTTCCGAACCGACGGAGGACTTCATCTTTGCGGCGCTCATTGAAGAATGGGGGATTTTCGGCGGCCTTGTTGTCCTTGCCGCTTTCTTTTTTCTTATTTGGCGGATCCTTGCGATCGGATCTGACACCCAGGAAAATTTCGCGAAATGCATCTGTCTCGGCGTGGCGATCATGTTCAGTGTCCAATGTTTCCTGAACGCCGGTTCCGTGACGGGGCTTTTACCGGTCATCGGTGTCACGTTCCCGTTCTTGAGCTACGGCGGCACGAGCATGTTCGTCGATTGTTTTCTGCTTGCGATCGTGAATGCCATCAGGCAGAGGTCGTAGCGTTGAAATCCAGCTTCGCCATGAAGTTGAATTTTAGCTAGTATGCTAAAATAAAGTCATGTTGAATCCTGAAGCGAAATTAAATCAAAAAATGTTCGATGAAGACGCGGAACAGCTTCCGATCCGCGATGGGTATGGCGAGGGGCTCGTGCTGGCCGGCGATGCGAATCCGAACGTGGTCGCGCTCTGTGCCGATCTTACGGAATCGACGCGGACGCAGGCGTTCGCGGAAAAATTTCCGAAGCGTTTTTTTGAGCTGGGCGTTGCCGAACAGAACATGGCGACCGTTGCTGCGGGGCTCGGCATAAGCGGAAAGATCCCGTTTATAGCATCGTATGCGACGTTCTCGCCGGGCCGGAATTGGGAGCAGATCCGGACGACGATAGCGTACAATAATTCCAACGTGAAGATCGCTGGGCATCATGCGGGCATTTCGGTCGGTCCGGACGGTGCGACCCATCAGGCGACGGAGGATATTGCCATTATGCGTGCAATGCCGAACATGCGTGTGATCGTGCCGTGTGATGCGATCGAGGCGCGCAAGGCTACGGTCGCCGCGGCGCAGATATTCGGCCCGGTCTATCTTCGGTTCCAGCGCGAAAAGACCAGGGTGATGACGACCGATAGAACGCCCTTTATTCCGGGAAAGGCGGAAATATTCTGGCAGCCAGGAGGTCCTTCGCAAAGCTCGGGGCGACAGTCAAAACCAAAAACAGAAGTTTTGATTGTTGGTTGCGGTGCGGTGCTTTACGATGCGATCCTTGCTGCACGTGAGCTTGAGCATGAAAAAATCGGCGTGATCGTTTTGAACTGCCACACGATCAAGCCTCTCGATGAAAAAAAGATCATTGAACTTGCAAAAAAGACGGGTGCCGTCGTGACACTCGAAGAACATCAGGTGAATGGAGGGCTTGGCGGCGCGATCGCGGAAGTTTTGGCGAGGCATTGCCCGGTGCCGATCGAATTCGTCGGTATGCAGGACACGTTCGGAGAATCCGGTGATCCTGCCGCGTTGCTCAAGAAATATGGCATGGACAAAAACGCCATCGTCCGTGCGGTGAAAAAAGTTTTGCGCAGGAAATAAAAAGAACTATTGCAAGGCGGGGATCCGGGCGGAAAGATTTATTTCTTTTCTGCCTGAGGAAGAGACTCTCTTTTTTCCTGTGGGGTGGGAACCATGACTATCCTGTTTTTTCCGGCTTCCTTTGCGCTATAGAGTCCGCCATGGTCCGCTCTTTCAACGGCTTTTTCGATGGTTTCTCCGGGGATAAGATCGGTTACGCCGCCGCTCAGGGTGACGGACATCTTTTTTCCATTGAATTCGGTCTCGAAACCGAAACCCGCCTGTCCATCGTCTTTCCGATAGAATTTATTGATGACGTCTTGGGCGTCGGCACCCCAAAAAACAATGACGATCTCGTCGCCGCCCCATCGGCATAGTATATCGCCTTTCCCTCCGTTTTTGATGCGGATCGTATTTCTCAGGTGTTCGGTCAATTTGGCGAGCACGTGGTCTCCTGCGGCATGGCCGTTCGTATCGTTTATGCCCTTAAATCCGTCGATATCAAGGATAAGGACCGAGGCTTTTTTCTGTTTTTCAGGATCTCGTTTACCCGATTCTTCTTTGTTCGACGGAAAAAGATATGACATTTTTTCCTCGAGGCCGTCGCGATTGTCCATGCCGGTCAGAGGATCTTTTGTGGCAAAAAGTTCAAGCTGTCCGATGATCTCTCGTTGCTCCCGTATGATGTCTTTCGATTTTTTTCCTTCTTCCCGCAGGTCGTTGTTCTCGGTGGTCAAGTGCAGTATGGTTTCCCGTGCCTGGCGGAGCGCTTCCTGAACCGATTCGAGTGACGGCTCTTCCGGCTCATGGGTCATGCGTTCCGATGATGGTTGATGATGTGATATCATGTACCATATAATAATACCATGGCTACTATAAAAAAACAGACTTTGATTTGTATCGGCGATGTCGTGATGGATGCGTTCATTATTCTCGAAAAAGCAAGCGTACACGAGCATCCCGATCGAGAACATCTTGAGATCTGCATGCCGTTCGCGGATAAGATCCCGTATAGATCGCTCACGGTCATGCCTGCGGTCGGCAATGCTTCGAACGTTGCGGTCGGCGCGCGTCGTCTGGGGATCGATACCTCGATCATCACGGCGGTCGGCAATGATTATTACGGGAAGGAAATATTGAATTGGTACCGCAGAGAGAAGGTTGGTACGAAATTCGTGAAGATAAACAATGGCAAACCGACGAATTACCATTTTGTTCTGAACTACGGTCCGGAGCGGACGATCCTCATCAAGCATGAGGATTATGAGTATGCCGATCCTGCGCGCATGGGAGTTCCTGACTGGATCTATTTTTCCTCGATCGGCGAACATACGCTCGGATTCCACGAGAAAGTCGCAAAATATCTTGCGGCGCATCCGAATGTGAAGATGGCGTTCAATCCGGGGACGTTCCAGTTGAAGTTCGGTCCGAAGAAATTGAAGAAGATCTACGAGCGGAGCTATGCGCTTTTCGTGAATCGCGAGGAAGCGGAGCTGATCCTTGGCGCGAAGCGCGACAATATCAAAGAGCTTTTGTCGGGTCTGCGAAAGCTTGGGCCGAAGGTCGTCGTGATCACGGACGGATCTTTGGGCGCATATGCATCGGACGATGATTCGTGCTATTTCATGCCGCCCTATCCCGATCCGAAAGCTCCGGTTTCGCGCACCGGGGCGGGCGACGCGTTCTCGTCCGGATTCTTATCCGGATTGATCTATGGCTTGTCGGTTCCCGAAGCGCTCAAATGGGCGCCGATCGAATCCATGCATGTCGTACAGTATTTTGGTGCTCAGACTGGATTGCTCACGAAGCCGGAACTTTTAAAACTTCTTAAAAAAGCGCCGAAGGGTTATCAGTCGAAGTTTATATAGGGATTTGTCATCGTCATCCTCGCGGAGGCGAGGATCGTACTTGATACATAAAAAGCATGGATGGTCTGTCTTCACGGACTATGATGAAAGAAAAGCTCTTCATGGAATTTATGAGAGGTAATTATGCTAAACTAATATGGTGATCCGCAAAAAGCCGGCGGCAAAACGTTCCGTGGAACATCTGCATCATTTTCATTGCGGCAGTTGCGGCAAGTGGTGGTCGATAGGAGATGCGCCCGCGCGGAAAACGGTTTGGTTCTGTCCGTGGTGCGGCGCGAAAGAAAAATATCCGGTACGAAAGAAATAATTTTTTTATCATGAAAACACTTCGCGAAGTTCTTGCCGATGTCGATACGCGCCATATCGCGGTCGGACATTTCAACATTTCCGAGCTCGCTGCGCTCAAGGGGATCTTTTCCGCAGCGCAGGAGCTTACGGCATCGTACGGTGCGCAGATACCGGTCCTGATCGGCGTTTCGGAGGGTGAACGCGAATTTATCGGTGTCCGGCAGGCTGCGGCACTCGTGAAGAGTTTGCGCGAGGAATATGATTATCCAATATTTTTGAACGCCGACCATACGCATTCGTTCGGAAAAGCGATTGAAGCTGCAAATGCGGGATTTGATGAAGTTCTGTTCGATGGTTCTGGCCTTGCCATGGAAGAGAATATCGCGGAAACCAAAAAAGTGGTTGTGGCTATCCGTGCGATCGATCCCGCCATCGTCGTCGAGGGAGAGATCGGTTATATCGGAACTTCATCGGAGGTCATCGCGGAAAAACCGGTAAACTTGGCGCTCTCAACGCCGGAGGAAGCGGTGCGATTCATGCGGGAAACGGGTATTGACGTGCTTGCACCTGCGGTCGGCAATATGCACGGACTTTTAAAAACAATGGTCGCAGGAACAGAGAAGAAACGTCTCAATATTGCGCGCATTGCGGAAATCAAGCAGGCGATAGTTGCCCTTCCGGTAAATGCGACGGGCGGCGGCCACTGGATGACCTCACATGGCGGGTCGGGGACCGCGGATGAGGATTTCACGGCGGCAGTTGCGGCGGGCATGGATATCGTTCATGTCTCAAGCGAACTTCGACTCGCATGGCGCCGCGGCGTCGAAGCGGGACTTGCAGCGAATCCTGACGAGATCGCTCCGTATAAAATTTTTCCTCCCGCGATAGAAGGAATAAAGAAGATCGTCGAAGATCGGCTGAGACTTTTTAATGGTTTATAGGGACTAAAATACTTTTGTCATCCTGAGCCGCGCGAAGGATCTTTATGGATTCCTCGCAAAGCTCGGAATGACATCCAGGGTTCGACCCTGAATAATTCAAGGTCGACCCCTGAAAATTATTTTTTAGAATTTTTATTAAGGCACGAGGCTTTCTTTCGGATAACCTAAGCGAAGTCGAGATAAAAATCCATGAGCGAACAGAGGAGATGTCGGGCATTTCCGAGTTTCCGAGGTGGGTGGCATTTCCTCGTTATGAGTGATTCGAAATTTTTGAGCCGGAGCGGGTTACCCAAAAGGAAACCGAGCGCCAAGTTATGCACAGCTTGTCTTGACGGCGGTCGCGGGAGGCCTAAACTATAAATAGGTCTCCTACAATCTATGTTTTTTATCTATTTATTTTCTCGACATATATGCCGAGACCAAGTCCATCGCAGCTATAAGTGCGATACAGTTCCTTAAAACCAAAGACCCCTTGCTTGCAAGCGGGTCTTTCTTCTATCTCGAAACGCTAATCAGTATTCCTCCCGCGAGGATCAGGATGATCGCTATGGTTTTAATCCGCAGGGTCGACTCGGCGAGATCTTCCTTGATGATCTGCGGCAGCCACAGGGAGAGGATGATGCCGTAGAGAAGCGTGAAGAGCGGTCCGGTGCTGCCGAATGCCGCCACGAGCGCAACCGGTCCGAGGGTCACGGCATAGAATCCGGAGAGCTGACCTATGAAATAAAGGATTTCGTTGCCGACAATGATGATCCAAGTGTTTCCGCTTAACGTAATCGCTTCCTGCTCCGATTTTTTGAAAAAAATAAGGAACAATATGAAAGCTCCGATCGCGCCGCCGAGACATTCATATGCAAGCGTGGTCCAAAAATCAGCATGAACAACGACTAATTTGAAAAGAACCGAGGGAAATGCATAGAGTGCACTGGCTGCCATGGCCCACCAAAACGATCGCCTCAACCGGAATGTCGCCGAGCTTATTTTTTTTAGGGACAGCATAAAGCCGCCGGACATGATGAGCAGGAAAGCGATGATGCCGAACGACGTGAGCGTTTCGCCGAGCAGGACATAAGAAAGGATGGCAACGAAAATAGGGATGATCTGAAAGAGCGGCAGGACGCGCGAGGTGTCATCGAACGAGAGGGCGCGATAATACGGGATGAGTGCGAGCTCGGCGGCCATACCGGCAACGAGCAGGATGGATATTTGGCTTATCGAGAGTGAACCGGTACCGTGGAAGAGAAAAACGGCAGCTGTGGCGAGAAATGTGATAATGCCGCCGAGCACCGTGAGCAGAATGGGATTCTTGACCCTTTTTTCGATCAGAAATTTATCTACAAAGCTTGATGCGCTATAAAGTGCCGGTGCTGCGATGGCGAAAAATATCCACGTCATAAGCTTATTGTGTGATACAATGATACCATGACGTTTTATTTTGTCTTCTCCGCTTTTATACTTGGCGTTGCCGCAGGCTTCGGCGTTTTTTTCTGGATCCGCCGGATGCGCGTGAAGAATTTTTCCGATTCGCTCCAAACCTCGCTCTTCCTCATTAAAGTTCCAAGGATCCTGCCCGATGAAAAAGGCAGAGGGGAATCAAATGATTTCAAATCGGAAATAGCTCATTTCGAAGAATTGCTCGGCGGTTTGTCGGGTTTTAAAAAACCATTCTCTTTTGAGATCGCCGTACCCCATGTCGGCGAAGAGATCTCTTTCTATCTTGCGGTTCCGAAATTGCTTGCAGAAATTGCGGCAAAGCAGATCCAGGGCTTATGGAGCGGAGCGTCCGTCGAGCTCCTGCGCGATGATTTCAATATTTTCAACGTCAATGGCGCGACCGCCGCGGCGTACGTGACCCTCAAAGAATCTTACGCTTTGCCGATCCGGACCTATATGGAGCTCGGCATTGATTCGTTCGAGCCGATCTTGGGGACGCTCGCAAAGATCAATGAGATCGGCGAAGGCGTCGCTTTACAGGTGATCATGCGGCCCGCAGGAAAAAATATCTCGAAATCGATCAGAAAACACATCGAATTATTGAAGAAAGGGGAATCCGTGAAGAAAGTATTAGGCAACGATTTTTCAATATCCCTGCAGGATGTCGGCGAGGTGTTCAATCCGAAGACCGAGGAAGAAAAGGCAAAAGAAAAAAGCGAACGCATCGTCGATGAAGAAGCCGTGAAGGCGCTGCAAGCGAAGATCGCCAAGCCGCTTTTTGAGGTGAATGTCCGCATCGTCGCGTCGGCTGCTTCCCAATTCCAGGTCCAGGATATCGTCGACGGCGTCGCTGCGGGTTTCGGGCAGTTTGGAAGTCCGACGCGCAATGATTTCAAGATCGTGAAGCCGCGCAATGCGAAGCGCATCGTGAAAGATTTCATTTTCCGATCGTTCGATGCGGGTCAGATGATGGTGCTCTCAAGCGAGGAGATCGCGAGTTTCTATCATCTGCCGATCTCGACCACGGAAACACCGCGCGTGAAATGGCTGAAATCGCGCGAGGCGCCACCGCCGGAAAATCTACCGAAGGCAGGGCTTCTTCTTGGCGATTCGCTTTTTCGCGGCAATACGAAACCGGTCTTTATGACCGACGAGGATCGGCGGCGACATATCTATATTGTCGGTCAGACGGGCACCGGCAAATCGACGTTGCTGCAGAATCTTGCAAAAGAGGATATCCAGTCCGGAAAGGGGCTCGCGATCATCGATCCGCACGGCGATCTCGTGGAGAACGCGCTCGGTTTCGTGCCGAAGGAGCGGCTGAATGATGTGATCTATTTCAACGCCGCGGACCTCGAGCGGCCGATGGGCATGAACATGCTCGATTACAATTTTGACCGACCGGAAGAGAAGACGTTCATCGTGAATGAGATGATCAATATCTTCGACAAGCTTTACGATCTGAAAACGACCGGCGGCCCGATGTTTGAACAATATATGCGGAACGCCCTGCTTCTCATGATGGAAGACATGCCGAACGAACCGGCAACCTTGATCGAGGTGCCGCGTATCTTTTCGGATCCGGCGTACCGCGCCCGCAAGCTCGCACGCATCAAGAATCCGGTCGTCGTCGATTTTTGGGAAAAGGAGGCAACAAAAGCGGGCGGTGACGCATCGCTCGCCAATATGACGCCGTATATCACTTCGAAGTTCACGACGTTCATTTCGAATGATTACATGCGGCCGATCGTCGGCCAGCCGAAATCGGCGTTCAATTTCCGCGAGATCATGGATTCCGGGAAGATCCTCTTGGTTAACCTTTCGAAAGGGCGTATCGGCGACCTGAATGCCCAGCTGCTTGGCTTGATCATCACAGGGAAGCTTTTGATGGCGGCCCTATCGCGCGCAGATATTGCGGAGGGCGCGGCGCGGCGCGATTTCTATCTTTATATCGACGAGTTCCAGAACTTCGCGACCGATTCGATCTCGACGATCCTTTCCGAGGCGCGTAAATATCGGCTTGATCTCGTGGTGGCGCATCAGTTCATCGCCCAGCTGGATGAGAAGATCCGTGATTCGGTTTTCGGAAATGTGGGATCGATCCTTGCGTTCCGAGTCGGTCCGCAGGACGCGGAATTTCTGGAGAAGCAATTCGAACCGGTTTTCAGCCGTAACGATCTTATCAATATCGACAACTTGCGGGCATATGCGCGGCTTTTGATCGACGGACAGACCTCGCGCGCTTTTCTCATGAAGATCGGTACGGAATCATGGACCGGTGGCGACAAAGATATCGCAGCGAAGATGAAAGAATATTCGCGCATGAAGTACGGCGAGGATCGACAGACGATCGAAGACGGCATCTATCGTCGTTTGCGGGAGTGATCGTTTTTTGATGTAATGTCGCGCTAATTTTGGAAAAATAAAATTATGATTCGTTTTCTCAGTAAGATCGACCCAAAGAAGCTGCAGAAAAAGACCGTACTTTTGCGGCTCGATTTCAATACTGAAGATGATTGGCGGATGTGTGCTGTTCTTCCGACGATTAAATTTTTATTAAAGAACGATTGCAAAATTATAATTTTGAGCCATCGCGGCAGACCCCACTCCACCGAAGCGGCTTCGCGGGGCAAACCCCTTAGATTGAGTGGAGCGGATAGAGGGTTCAGTTTAAGGAAGGATGCCGTCGAGCTTGTGCGACTTTTGAGGCGCGAAGTTGCGTTCATTGATCATTTTGATTTTACGCGCATCAAAAAGATGGTCGCCAGTGCGCCGCAGGGATCGATCTTTCTTCTCGAAAACCTTCGATTTATAAAAGGGGAAGAAAAGAATGATCCGAATTTCGCGGAAAAGCTTGTATCGCTCGGGGATATTTATGTGAACGACGCTTTTGCGGTCTCGCATCGGGCAAACGCTTCGGTTGCGGCGATAACGAAATTCCTTCCGAGCTATGCCGGTCTCGAACTGGAAGCTGAGATCGCGCATCTTTCGCGGGTCATGATCCGGCCGAAGCGGCCGCTTATCATGATTGTCGGGGGAGCAAAGGTTTCCGATAAGTTGGATGTTCTGCGCTATTTCCGCAATAAAGCGGATAAGTTTCTCCTTGGTGGCGGTCCGGCAAATACGATGCTTGCTGTTCGTGGCGTGGAAGTCAAGAAGTCATTGAAGGACATGAGTGATCTCGGCGAGATCAAAAAAATCGCTTGTTATCCCAACATGATCCTACCGGTCGATTGTGCATGGCGTAAGGATGCGATCGTGGATATCGGTCCGAACACCAGAAAACTTTTCATCAAGGAAATCAGCAGGGCGGCAACGATCGTCTGGAGCGGTCCGCTCGGCTTGATCGATGTGAAGCCTTACGGTGAAGGCTCTCTCGCCGTTGCAAAGGCGATCGGCAAAAATAAAAAAGCGCTTTCTGTCGCGGGCGGCGGAGAAACGGTGATGTTCATCAAAAAATCACGGCTTGATAAGAAGTTCACTTTTATTTCGACGGGCGGCGGCGCGATGCTCGATTTTCTTGCCGGCAAAAAACTTCCAGGCATTGAAGCATTGAAAAACAAATGAAATACAAGGATTTTTTCACAAAAGAAAGAGTGCGGTCGCTCTGTGTGGCGTTGGTGCTTCTCGCGCTCGCGCTTACGTTCCAGTATTATGCGAGCGCATATTCAACGCGCAACGCCAACCGTTTCGTGGGCGATATTTTCCTCGACAATCTGCCAGTGGTCAATATGAACGGCGTTATCATTGAGGGTGCGCTTCTGCTCATTGTTATTTCCATGGTTCTTGTTCTTTGTAAGCCGAAATATCTTCTTTTTACCCTGAAGGCAGTCGCGATTTTTATCGCGATCCGTGCGTTTTTTGTTGCAGTGACACATCTTGGTATTTATCCTGATCAGATCGTTCCCGACAGCAACGGTTTCCTCGATCGTATTTACCTTGCACTGAACTTGCAGGCGGGATATTTCTTCTCGGCGCATACGGGATTGCCGTTTTTACTTGCGCTCATTTTTTGGGATAAACGGTTCTGGCGGATATTCTACTTCATCGTGTCGGCGATCATGGGCATCTCGGTTCTCTTGGCTCACGTGCACTATTCCATTGATGTTTTTGCCGCGCCATTCATGACATACAGTATTTTCAAGCTTGCGGAGTATCTCTTTTCGGACGATTATAAACTTATTGAGGGTTGAAATAATTTAAAAATTTTTATTTGTCGTTCCCGCGAAGGCGGGGATCCAGGAATAAAGAATCCGGATCCCGTTTCGATGGGATGATGCTACGAATCATGACCTACGATCTTTATTTTCACAATGATTTTGACGGTTGGGCTTCGGCGGCGGTCATGCTGTCGTTCCTTGAGGGCCGCGGCGACCGCGTCGGGCATTTTGCTCCCGTGGACCACGATCTTCAGCCCCAGTGGCTCGATGATGCTTTTTTTAAAAAGCATCATCTCTTCAAAGGGAAACGGAACGCGCCTATCGTGCTTGATTTCCCGTTTCATCCCGGTACGGCATTTTGGTTCGATCATCATCCGACGGCTTTCAAAAAAGAGGCATGGCAGAAGAAATTCCATGAAGATGCCGAGCATGCCTACCGGCCTCGATATTTCTCATGTTGCCATATGGCATATGCTACGCTCAAAAGGAATTTTAAGTGGCAGCCGCCTGCGTATTTGAGCGGATTGATCGTTTGGCTCGATATTATTGATGGTGCGCGATATGTTTCGGCCAAGCAGACGATCCTCATGAAGGAGCCGGCGTTCGCGATCGACAGCTTCATTGATGCACAGAAGGGAGACTCCAAAAATGCAGAATGGTTGGTTCGGCGTTTGGCAACGACGCTTTTCAAAGAGGTCGCCAAGATCCCGAGAGTCGCGGCGGCAGGCAAGAAGGCGAGGCAACGTGCCGTTCGGGACGTTGATTTCTATCGGAAAAACCTTGCCGTGATCGGAAACGCCACGTTGATCGATCTTGTTGGTCATTCCGATAAAATGCTTCGCTATGCGCCTTATTATCTTTTTCCGAAACTGCGCTATAGCGTGCGCATAAATATGAAGGGATCGTTCTATCATATCGGTGTCGGAGAGAATCCATGGTTTGCCAGAAAGGGGAGGATCCATATCGGGCAACTGATGAAGAAATATGGCGGCGGCGGCCATAGCAGCGCCGGTGCGGCCGAGTTCAAAACGAAAGAGGATATGGAAAAAGCGAAGGAAGAAATAATTGCCGTGCTGAATAAAAAATAAAAGAATTCTTTTCTGTTCTGTCGCCTTCGCGGAGGCGAAGAACCGTGCCTTAAAATAAAAGACAGGAAGCACGGGGTCCTCCGCCTTCGCGGAGGATGACAAATACTTTTAAAAAAGCAATTTATACCATGTCTCCGAAAAAGAAAAAATATTATGCTTATCTTTTACCGAATGGGACATCGGGTGTCACGGACGATTGGGGTGTTTGCGAAAAGATAGTTTCCGGCGTTGTGGCGGCAAGATATCGAGGATTTACTTCAAGGAACGACGCGCGCATGTGGCTTGAAGGAGGTGCCCGCTATGAAACGAAGATCCATAAAAAATTGGAACCAGGTATTTATTTCGATGCCGGTACGGGACGGGGCGAAGGCGTTGAAATAAGCGTGACCGATGAGCACGGAAAGAATCTGTTGCATAAGGCATTGCATGAAAAAGAGCTGAACCGTTTTGGAAAGCATCTGATCCACCATGACGAGGCCACGAACAACTATGGCGAGCTTTTGGCTCTGCGGTATGCGCTTGAGATAGCCAAGAAAGAAAAGGTAAAAAAAATATTCGGAGACAGCAAGCTGGTCATTGAATATTGGTCCCATTATCGCGCAAAGCGCAAAGAGCTTTCCGCCCAAACGGTCAAGCTGATCGACGAGGTCGCGGCGTTGCGTGAACGATTTGAGGCGGCCGGTGGTTCCGTCGGTCGGATATCCGGCGACGATAATCCTGCGGATCTGGGATTCCATCGATAAAGGTTTTTTTCTGTCGCCCTCGCGGAGGCGAAGGACCGTGCTTTAAAATAAAAGACAGGAAGCACGGGGTCCTCAGCCTCCGCGGAGGATGACGAAATTATTTTTCCTATAGTTCAAAATGATAAATACGTTATGTGCTAAAATAAAGAAATGAGGGAGAAAAATAATGGCCAATCGCTGGTCGAGGTGCTGATCGCCGTTGCGATCGGCGCTATCCTTATTACGGGTGG
>Ga0255356_1000043_pt1 | contig 73805 bp, 68 predicted proteins | sample HBST100metaG_FD_189944 | JGI IMG/M metagenome (GOLD analysis project Ga0255356, IMG submission 189944) | Peat soil microbial communities from Stordalen Mire, Sweden - H.B.S.T100 | ecosystem: Environmental > Terrestrial > Soil > Wetlands > Peat | place: Sweden: Norrbotten County, Stordalen Mire...
GGGAACAAGAGAGTCTGGTTGACTGTGTCCGGCAGAAACTTCTGACCCATGACAAAATCGTAAACCGTGAAACTGAAAGAAATGAAGCCACTCTCGGGTAATCTATGACCGACAGACTCCTAGCGCGAGGCAAAAGGTCAGCATCGGGCAACGCTGGATGTTGATTTACTGGCTACCGTCTCCCTCCTGGCGACAGACAGCCCCCTGCCGAAAAGATTCCGCGATCATCCGCGGACTGGCGAATGGATTGACCATCGCGACTGCCACATCAAGCCCGATTTGGTGCTCATCTACCGCATTCCCGACCCGGAAACGTTGGAGTTGGTCAGGCTCGGCTCCCATAATGAGTTGAGCTTGTAGAAGCCTGACCGATTGATTCCTGCACCCTGATCCTCATGCTCGGCCAGTCGGCGCGGCGACTCTGTTAGTTGCCTTTTACAGCCCCAGCTCCGCGGCCCGTTTCTGCATCGCTTCCAGGCAGAAGGCAATGTGCGCATCGAGATCGACGCCCAACTCGGTCGCGCCCTGCAGAATGTCGGCGCGGTTCACGCCACGGGCGAAGGCCTTATCCTTCATCTTCTTGCGTACGCCGCGCACTTCCACGTCGGCAATCGCCTTCGTCGGCTTGACCAGCGCGCAGGCCGTCAGTAAACCAGACAGCTCATCGCAGGCAAAGAGAGCCTTGGCCAGATGCGTGACGCGGGGCACGCCAGCGTACTCCGCGTGGCCCAGAATGGCTGTGCGCAACGGTTCGGGCCAGCCCAGCCGCTCCAGCTCGCGCACGCCCACGAAGGGATGCGCCTCGGCCGTGGGATGGCGCTCGTAATCGAAGTCGTGCAGAAGGCCGGTGGTGGTGTAAAGCTCGACCAGCGCGTCGCGATCTTTTGCGTCCAGCCCCAGACGGGCGGCTTCGGCCTCGCCGTATGCCCTAACGCAGGTTTCAACGGCCAGGGCGTGCTTGCGCAGGCTCTCGCTTTGAGTCCACTCGGTGAGCAGATGCCAGGCCTGCTCGCGTCCGAAGCTGGCGGCGTTTCCAAATGCATCATTCCCAGTGCAGTCGCTCATGATTCTTCCAACTCTCCTTGTTGCACACTATGGTTCGTGATTTTCCCGGTTTCTTAGGTCATTTTCCGGGTATAGTAGGGAAAATCCGGGTTTGAATCCAAGTTTTCACTTGACAATTATGGTTCGCTTCTCCGAAAGTAGCAAATATCGTGGTGTTTTGACGCACCGCGGAGACCTTGCTCTGGCACTCCGCACACCATCCATGGCAACCATTCCGGTAAGCGTGGAAGAACGCGAAGTTGTCCGCTGTACATTCGCGGACTGCAAGCTGATTCAATTCAGGCCAGGCAATTCCCTTTGCAGAAGGTGCCACCGACCTCTCGATGTCGAGGAGCAGGTCCAGCTCGGGCCAGTTCCGGTGGAGCAGCGCCCCGTCGATCCTTCGACTGAGGCCGGGCTGAGAGTGGCTGGCCAGGTGAAGGAAATCCGCCGCGCGCGCCACCTCAGCCAGCGCCAACTGGCCGGGCGCATGCAGGTGCCCCGCACGTACATTTCCAAGATTGAAAATGGCAAGGCCATTCCGACGCTGGGCTCTCTTGAGCGGCTGGCTGATGCCCTGGGCGTGGATGTGCGCCAACTGGTGCGCGACGCCCGCAGTTGCCACGACGAGGAAATGGCGTCGCTGCTGGCCGATCCGCTGCTGGCCGAGATTGCAGAGGCTCTGCCCTTGCTGGACTCGCTGCACAGGTCGCTGCTCTATGGCGCGGTGCGCGATATGGCCATCGGGCAGCGGCGCACGGCTTAGAATATCTGCGCCGGAAGCTCACGCCGCTCCGCGCCTTCGGGCGAGGGCAGGCCTCAATTGCGGCGCACGTGCGCTTATGCTACGGTCAAAATGCAAAGCCCTTGGCTGTCGGCGTCAGGAAGGATTCTGTGACGGAGTTCAGGCAGCCTGGAAATCAGATTGCCGAAGTGCCTCCGGAACGGGCATAACTATTTCAGCCCCTGCTCCGGGACGCACTCATTCAACCAGTCCTGGGCGGCTATCCGGAAGCCCCGGAACAATATAGAGGCGAATCCCTTGTATCCCGCTGGCACGCTGCGCATCGATGAGCTGACCGCCGAGGAGCGCGCTGTTTACGCGACCCTGAAGCCGGAGCGCATGCCCGAGCATGTGGCCATCATCATGGACGGCAATGGCCGCTGGGCCGGAAGCCGCTCTCTCAAACGCTTCATGGGCCACCAGCAGGGAGCCAAAAGCGTGCAGTTGGTCACCGAGACCGCTTCGCGCATCGGTTTGCCCTGGCTCACCCTCTATGCCTTTTCGCTGGAAAACAACCTGCGCCGCCCTCCCGCCGAAGTCAGCTTCCTCATGCGCCTGCTCAGGAGCTACCTCGAGAGCAACCTCCAGCGCATGATGGACAACAACGTGCGCATGAAGTACATCGGGCGCACCCATGAGCTGCCCGCCGAGGTTCAGGAGAAGATGCGCTGGGCCGAAGAGGCCACGGCGCGCAATACCGGAACCACCCTCACGCTTGCCCTGAACTACGGCGGCCGCTCGGAGCTGGTGGACGCCTTCCGCGGCCTGGCGGCTGAGATGCAGCGCAAGCACCAGAAGCCGGAGCTCATCACCGAGGAAGACATTCATCGCCATCTCTACACGGCGCACATGCCGGACCCTGACCTGCTGATCCGCACATCCGGCGAGATGCGGCTGTCGAATTACCTGCTGTGGCAAGTGGCCTACACCGAGATCTTCGTCACCCAGCGCCTATGGCCCGATTTCCGGGGAATTCATCTGCTGGAAGCGATTGCCGAGTACCAGCAACGCGAGCGCCGTTTTGGAGGATTGGGCGAAGGCTGCGGCAAGGTGGAAGAGCACCCGGAGCGCATCAAGATCGCGACAAGCTGAAGTTCCTAGGTATCTGACAGCATGAAGATGCACCCATCCGAAATGTAGCGCCGGTTTCCCAACCCGTGCTTCTCTAATCATCGAAACAAGATTATGCCGTCTGAAACCAAGTTCAGCTGGGTGCCCCATCCTTTCCGCAGCATCATCGCGGAAAGGGTGGGAGAGCACAGGGCTCGATCTCGACTGTAAACAGTCAACCCGAAACCGATCTAGCCTTGGGGACACATCCTGACGCTCATCGGGAAACGAGCCGAGAGTCCGCAGTCAGAAGGCGAAGAGAACGCGTAGGCCGAGCCCATGCGGACAGATTTTAATCTATTTCCATCGGAATCAGCGCGTTGGCAGCTTGCCAACCGGTACACACCCCACCCCGGCGGTGTATCCTCACCCTTGGCATGAAACGCATAATCACTGCTCTCATCCTGATCCCGGTGGTCCTGCTGCTGGTGTTTCTGGGGCCAAAGTGGCTCATTACGATGGCCGTCGCGGCGGTAGCGGCGATGGCGGCGTGGGAGTACATGGGCCTGGCGGAGAAAACCGGGGCCAATCCGCCGCGCATTGCAGTGCTGGTGGCCATTCTGGCGCTCTTTGCCGGCAGTTCCTCGTGGCCAGACCAGACGGTGACCATCCTGGGCAGTCTGAGCCTGGGCCTGCTGGTTTATTGCACCTTTTTTCGTCCCGTCGAGCAGATGCTGGCCGACGCCGCGACCTCCATTTTCGGCCTGCTTTACGCCGGATTCACACTGATTGCCATTCCCGCGCTGATTGAGCAGACCAACGGCCCTTCGCTGGTCGTCTTTCTGCTGTGCGTGGTTTGGGCCGGAGACATTGCCGCCCTTTATGCAGGCCGCGCCTGGGGCCGGCACAAACTGGCGCCCTCGCTCAGCCCCAACAAGACCTGGGAGGGCGCAGTGGCCTCGGTGGCCGGCGGGCTGCTGGCCACAGTAGGCCTGCTTGGCCTGGCTCATCTGTTTGTGACGCAGTGGGACAGGGTCTGGCTCTCCTACCCCGAAGACATCTGGTACTGGCTGACTCTGGCCGTGGTGGTGAACGTGGCCGCACAGGTGGGCGATCTGGCTGAGTCGGCGCTGAAACGCTCGGCGGGCGTGAAAGACTCCGGCAACCTGCTCCCCGGCCATGGCGGGGTTCTGGACCGCATCGACGCCCTGCTCGTGGCCGCTCCGGTGCTCTGGTATGCGCACGTGCTTCACCAGAGGTTCTGAGGAATCCTGCCCCTGGACTTTTAAGATAGAACTATCATGAAAAAACTCGCCATTCTCGGTTCCACCGGCTCCATCGGACAAAGCACCCTTTCCATCGTCGAACAGTTTCCCGAGCGCTACTCGGTGGCCGCTCTGGCTGCCGGACACAATATCGACAGAGCCTTTGAGCAGGCCGTTCGCTGGAGGCCGAAGCTGGTTTCGCTGGCCACCGAAGAGCTGGCTGCCGAGTTGGCCAGGCGTCTCGGCGAGGCCGGCGTCGCGGGCATCGAGACTGTCTACGGCAGCGAAGGCACCATCGCCTGCTCGACCCTGCCGGAAGCGGACTTTGTGGTTTCGGCCATCGTGGGCGTGGCGGGGCTTGAGGCCACTTACGCCGCCATTCTGGCCGGCAAACCCATCGGCCTGGCCACCAAGGAATGCATGGTGGATGCGGGCGAAATCCTCACCAGGGCAGCCCGCGAGCGCAATGTGCCCATTCTGCCCATCGACAGCGAGCACAACGCGGTCCACCAGTGCCTGCGCGTAGGCCAGCACTCCGAGGTGAAGACCATCTGGCTGACGGCCTCCGGCGGCCCCTTCCGCAAGCTGCCGCTGGCGGAGTTCGCCAACATCACGCCGGAGCAGGCCCTCCATCACCCCACCTGGGTGATGGGCCGGCGGATCACCATCGACTCGGCGACCATGTTGAACAAGGCCCTGGAAGTCATCGAAGCTTGCCGCCTCTTCAACGTGACGGCGGCGCAGGTGCGGGTTACGGTTCATCCGCAGTCCACGGTCCACTCGCTGGTGGAGTACGTGGACGGCTCAATCCTGGCGCAGATTTCGGTCACCGACATGCGGCTGCCGATCCTCTACGCGCTGGCCTACCCGGAGCGGCCAGCCTCCACGCTGACCTTCGACCTGGCGGCGCTCACCCATCTGGACTTCGAGCAGCCCGATCTGGAGCGCTTTCCCTGCCTGCGGCTCGGCTTTGAAGCGGCGAAAATCGGCGGCGCGCACTGCATTGCCCTGAACGCGGCCGACGAAGTGGCCGTCGAGGCCTTCCTGGAGCGCCGCATCCCCTTCATGGGAATCCCGCGTACAATTGAAAAGGTGCTTGCGTCCACGCCTGAGGCGCATCCGGCCACGATTGCACAGGTTCTTGCCCACGACCGTGAGGCGCGCGAAAGGGCGCATGCGCTCCTGAAGTAAGCACGGACAGGGCGCACCAAGAGCGCGTTTTACCGAGGGAAAATCCCACATTTATGCATGAATTCTTAGTCGCTGTCGCCGCCTTCATCGTCCTGATTGCCGTCATGGTTGTGGTCCACGAGTTTGGCCACTTCGTTGTCGCCAAGCTCTGCGGCGTGCGCGTCGAGGCGTTTTCCCTGGGATTCGGGCCGCGCCTCTTCGGCTATAAATACGGCGACACAGACTACAAGGTCTGCCTGCTTCCCCTGGGCGGCTTCGTCAAAATGACCGGCGAAAGCGCTGAGCAGAACCTGGAGACGCCCGGCACACCCAAGATTGTGACGGAGAACGATCCCGGCGCTCTCACGGCGCATCCCCGCTGGCAGCAGATGCTGATCGGTTTCGCCGGCCCCTTCGCCAACTTCGTTCTGGCCTTTGTGTTGATGCTCTTCTACTACGGCTGGATCAACGAGGTTCCGGCCGTCGAAGTCAAGACGGCGACCGTCGAGTGGGTCATTCCCGGCTCGGCGGCGGCGCAGGCGGGCATTCAACCCGGCGACACCATCCGCCACTTTGCCGAGGCCGGCAATCCCGACTGGGAAAAGGTCTACGAGCGCCTCAATCTGGACCCCAACCAGACGGTTCCGGTTACGTTGGAGCGCGGCGGCGCGCTTCTGCAAACCTCGATGCGCGTGCCCGGTAAATTGAAGGAAGGCGATTTGGCCGGCATACTGCCCCAGATCATGTCCGGCCCCATTGGCGTCGAGGAAGTGCAGCCGGGAACTCCGGCCGACCAGGCCGGTTTACGCGCCGGCGACGCCATCCAGTCCGTGGATGGATACGCCTTTCACACGGTGACTACGCTGCTGGCCTATATGCAGGCCGGGAAGGGCAAGGCGCTTTCGCTGGTGGTCGTGCGCAACGGCCAACTGCTACCCATGGTGGCGCATCCGGCCAAGCTAGATACCGGCTGGAAGCTGGGCTTCATGGTTCCTCCGCAGCCGTATCACAACGATCCGCTGCCCCTGGGCAAAGCAACTTCCAAGTCCACCAAGTTCTGCGCCGATAACTCGACACTCATCTTCGAAACGCTGGGGCGGCTTTTCGCGCGCAAGGTTCCCGTCTCTCAGTTGATGGGGCCGGTGGGGATTGCCCGCGTGGCCGGGGATGCGGCAGAAAGCAAGGGATGGTACCAGAAGATCGGGCTGGCCGGAATGATCAGCATCAACCTGGGCATCATCAACCTGCTGCCCTTCCCGATCCTGGACGGTGGCATGATCTTCATCCTTCTGATCGAAAGCACCATCCGCCGCGAAATCAATATCGCGGTGAAGGAGCGGATATACCAGGCGGCGTTTGTGGTGCTGATTTCGTTCGTTGCCTTCACCATCTTCAGCGACGTGGCCAGGCTGCCCATCTTCACGCACATAAAGCCGTAAGAGTTTTGAAGGGGCACGGTGATCGCCATGCTCTTTCAACGGAGAGTCCTAAGGGCAGCAATCCCTCATCCCTGTGCGGATCGCTCAAGATCAAGCGCTCGGATGGGCTTCATTCAGAAACGCAGGGCAAATCAGGGCGCTTGTGGAAAAATCCCGTTCCACGTGGAAAACAGGGAACGCAACTTGTCCATTATCGGACGCAGGAGAACCTTCCATGCCAGTAACCACCGAAATCAGGGTGCGCTATGCCGAAACCGACCAGATGAGCGTTGTCTACTATTCCAACTACCTGGTCTGGTTTGAGATTGGCCGCGTGGAGTTGATGCGCTCCCTCGGCCTGGCCTATAGCCAGTTGGAAGAGGTGCACGGCTGCATCCTGCCGGTCGCCGAGGCCCGCTGCCGCTACCGCGCTTCGGCCCGCTACGACGACCAGATCCAGATCGAAACCGAGCCCGCCATGGTCCGCGCTTCCCTGGTCAAGTTCGCCTACAAAATCTGGCGCAAGGCCAACGGCGTAGAGGAGCGGAAGCTCCTGGCCGAGGGCGAGACAACACACATGGTCTGCGACAAACAGATGAACCGGAAGCGCCTGCCGGAAGAGTACGTGACGGCGCTCAAGGCATTGATGGCGTAAAGGTTACGATTTATTTCTCCCGCGCCACCACGAAATCCGGCGCCCAGAGCAGGGCGCGCTTGTACTCGGAGTCGGCGATGGAAGCCAGGGCCTGGCGGCTCTGCTCGGCATAGCGGCCTGCGGCGGCCATGGCGTACTCGAACGAGCCGTTGCGCGCCAGTATCTCCCGAATCTGCTCGCGGCTGACGCGCTCGAAGCTGCGGTCGTCCAGCACCCGCTGAATAGCCTGCCGGTCAGCGGCCGTGCCGTGGTCGATGGAGTGAATCACCGGAAGAGTCGCCTTGCCCTCGCGCAGGTCGCTGGCCACCGGCTTGCCCAGAACCTCTTCGGTAGCCGTCAAGTCGAGAACGTCGTCGACAATTTGGAAAGCGAAACCGACAGCGCGACCATAGGCTGCCAGGCTCGTCTCCTGCGCCTCAGTGGCTCCGGCCAGCACCGCGCCCAGGCGCATCGAAACAGCGAACAGGCAGCCTGTCTTGCGATAGATCAGGTCGTAGTATTCAGCCTCGGAGACGGCTTTGCCCAGCTTTTGAATCTGCAGCAGTTCGCCCTCGACCATCCGCTGGGTGAGACCGATGAGCAGGTCGAGAATGCGCAGGTCCTTTTCTTCCAGGGCCACCTTGAAGGCCTGCATGTAGAGCCAGTCGCCGGCCAGCACGCACTTCTCGTTGCCCCAGGCGGTATTCGCTGAAGGACGGCCGCGCCTGAGATCAGCGCCGTCGACAATGTCGTCATGCACCAGCGTCGCGGTGTGCACCATCTCGATCACCGCGCCCAGCCGGATAGCGCTGGGACCAAAGTAGCCCAGAGCGTGCGCGGAGAGCAGCAGCAGCGAGGGCCGGATGCGCTTGCCGCCGCCCCCACGCAGATATTCGGCGATCTCCGTGATGGTGCTTACGCCGGAGGTTGCGTCGCGGCCCAACTCCTGCTCGATAGCCGCGAGGTCATCCCGCAGCAGATCGAAAACCTCTTTCTCCGTCGCTATCGCCAGTGTGCTCAAAGCTCTCCGGTTTCCGTGCTGTTCTGTTCCCGATGGCCGCAAAGACGCGCCGTTCCCGATGATGAGAAGCGGCGCCTGCCGAGCCTGCGCTCAGTTCGTGCGGTAGTTGGTGAACTGTAACTCCAGGCCGAGGTCCTTGCCGCGCAGCAAGGCAATGATTGCCTGCAGCTCGTCGCGATCCTTGCTGGAAATTCTGACCGTATCGCCCTGGATGCTGGCCTGCGCCTTCTTTTTCGAGTCCTTGACCATGCGCACCATTTCCTTGGCCTTCTCGATGGGAATGCCCTGCTGCAGCTTGATCTTCTGGCGCATGCTCTTGCCGGAGGCCTGCTCCATCTTTTCAAAGGTCAGATTCTTCAGCGAGACGCCGCGCTTGACCAGCTTCTGGCTGAGAATATCCTTGACGGCTTCCAGATGGTACTCCCCGTCAGAGGCCACGTGGATCGCTTCGTTTTCCTCCAGCGTGACCTCCGAATGGGAATCCTTCAGGTCGAAGCGCTGGCGAATCTCCTTGAGCGCCTGATCGATGGCGTTGCGGACCTCTTGAATGTCCACCTTGCTGACGATGTCGAATGAATTCTCCTGGGCCATGTCTTTCCTGTCCTCAATGTGCTGGCGGTTCGTTGACCGGCCTCAATCGCCGGCGGGGTTTGCCGATGCAACTCTTTCAGTTTCCCACGTCTGGCTGGAGACGAAACAACTGGAAAAAGTTTTTCGTGGTTGCAGAGGCGATTTCTTGCTCCTCAACCCCCAGCAACCCGGCCAGGACCAGGGCCGTCTCCACAACCCACGCCGGCTCATTGCGCTTGCCGCGATTGGGCGCGGGAGCCAGCCAGGGAGCGTCCGTTTCGACCAGAAGCCCGTCCAGGGGCAGTTGGGCTGCCACATCGCGCAGCGGCTGGGCCTTGGCGAAGGTCAGATTGCCGGCAAACGAGATGAGAAAACCCAGGTCGAGCGAGCGCTGCGCCTGCTCCAGATTTCCGCTGAAGCAGTGCATCACGCCACGCAGTCCTGTGCGCCGCCAATGCGCCTCCAGAATCTCAAGCAGATCGTCCCATGCGTCGGTCGTGCCTTCTTTTGGCCTGCAATGGATGAGAATCGGCCGCTTCCACGCCGCGGCAATCTCCAGTTGGCGAATGAGGCCCGCGCGCTGTACCGGATGCTGCGCGCCTTCGTAGAAATAGTCCAGGCCGATCTCGCCGCAGGCGATCACCTCCGGCTCAGCCAGCAGGCTCTCGAGCTTGGCAAGGGCGCCATCGTCAATTTCCGGTGTGTTGTGCGGATAGATGCCGGCGCTGGCGTAAAGCTTCGGGATGCCGCGCTTGCCGTTGAAGTGGCGGCAGAGGTCGAACGCCTGATGCATCTGCGACGGCCCCTCGCCGATGCCGACCGACAGCACCGCGCCCACGCCCGCCAGCCCTGCGCGCCGCAGCATCTCAGCGCGGTCGTCTGCGTATCGTTCGCTGTCCAGATGGGCGTGGGAATCAATCAGCATAGGAACCTCAGTCGGGACTGCGTGAGACAAGTTCTTCCTGGCCCGGACAAGGCAAAGCCGCTGGCCGCACCGCAGGTGCCTACTTCAGCCGCGCACCCAGCGGAACATCTTCCAAAAATCCGGCCAGAACGGGCGAGCCATCCGGCGGCAGCGAGGCGGCCAGCAACATGCCGTTCGACATCAGGCCCCTCATCTTGCGCGGAGCCAGATTGGCCACGATGATGATCTTGCGGCCAACGAGCTTTTCCGGCTCGTAGTATTGCGCGATGCCGGCCAGAATCTGCCGCTTTTCAAAACCCAGATCAACCTCCAGGCGCAGCAGCTTGTCGGCCTTGGGAATGCGCTCGGCCACTAGAACCTGCGCCACGCGCAACTCCACCTTGGCGAAGTCGTCGATGGTGATGTACTGCGGCTCGGCTGCCTGCGGTGCGGCCGGCGTTTCAGCGGCGGCAGCAGGGGCAGCCGCCGCAACGGCGGAGGCATTGGCAGCCCGCGCCAGCGTTTCGTAACCCCGTGTTTCTTCCTTGGAATCAGCGCCAAGAGAATCAACAGGGGCATTCTCCGCGGATGCTTGCTTTTCAGAAACTTCGTTCACGATTGCTCTCTTTTCCGCAGCCTCAGCTGCGGCAGCCGGAGCCTGAGGCTCCGAGTTTGCCGCACCGTTGGTGCTGGCGGCTTCGACGGCGGACTTGCTGTTTTCGTTTTCCAGATTCTGCATACGGTCGACTGCGTCCTTTTCAGCGCGAGGGAAGAGCGGCGCGGGCTCATCAAACTTCGTTCCAGCCTTCAATCCGCCCCACGCGAGGTTGGTCAAAAATGATTGCTTTGCCGCATCTGCGATTTCGCTCTGTCCAAGCTGCCGCCAGGCCTTGGCAGCCGAATCCGGCAGGATGGGATAGACGAGCGCGGTGATGATGCGAATGGCTTCGGCGGCGGTGGCCAGCACGCGGGCCTGAAGCGCGGCGTGATCCGCTTCGCTGCGGTCCACGGGCTTCTTCCAGGGCGCGTTGGCGGTGAGGTAGCCGTCGGTCTCGGCAACAAGAGCCCACAGAGACTTCAGGGCCTCGGAGAAATTCATCTCGTCGAAGGCGGGGCCGAAGGCGGCGATGGCGCGCTCCGCGCTTTCGCGCAGAGCAGTTTCGGCTGCGGTCTCAGCGCCAGTCTCCGGCACAACTCCGCCAAAGTACTTGTGCATCATGTTGACCACGCGGCTGACCAGGTTGCCGTAGCCGTTCGCCAGGTCGCCGTTGTAACGCTGGACGAGAGCGTCAAAGGAAAAGCTGCCGTCCTGGCCGAAGGGAATTTCGCGCAACAGGAAGTAGCGCAACGCATCGGCGCCCAGAACCTCCTGCACGGTCTCGGCGCGGACAATGTTGCCCCTCGACTTGGACATCTTGCCCTGTTCGAAGAGCAGCCAGCCGTTGGCCCGGACCGAGCGCGGCAGCGGAATGCCCGCGGCCATCAGGAAGGCCGGCCAGTAGACGCAGTGGAAGCGGCTAATTTCCTTGCCAATCAGGTGCAGGTCGGCTGGCCAAAACTTCTCGAAGCGCGCCTGGTCGGCTGGATCATCCGAGCCGTAGCCAAGAGCCGTAATGTAGTTGACCAGCGCGTCGAGCCAGACGTAGATCACATGCTTTTCGTCGCCGGGAACGGGAATGCCCCAGGAGAAACTGGTGCGGCTTACCGACAGATCCTTGAGGCCGCCGCGCACAAACGAAATGACCTCGCGCCGCGTGGACTCGGGACCCATGAAATCGGGATTCGCCTCGTAGAACTCCAGCAGCTTGTGCTCGAAGGCCGAGAGCTTGAAGAAGTAATTCTCTTCGCTCACCGTCTCGGTCTCGCGGCCGCAGTCCGGGCAAATCGTTCCCGGAGGGCCATCCACATAAAGCTCGTCGCTCACGCAGTACTGTCCGCTGTAGGAGCCTTTGTAGATGAAGCCCCGGTCGCGCAGCGCAGCAAAGAATTTCTGCGTGCCGCGCTTGTGGCGCTCTTCGGTGGTGCGGATAAAGTCGTCGTAGCTCAGGCCCAGCTGATCCCACAGGCCGCGAAACTCGCCGGAGATGGCGGTGGCGAACTCATCGGGCGTGCGCCCGGCCAGGGCGGCAGAGCGCTCGATCTTCTGCCCGTGCTCGTCGGTGCCGGTCAGAAACCATGTGTCGATGCCCTGCGCCCGCTTGCGCCGCGCAATGGCGTCGCAGACGATGGTCGAGTAGGCGTGACCCAGGTGCGGCCGCGCATTCACGTAGTAGATGGGCGTGGTCAGGTAAAAACGGTCTGAATTTGAAGCTGAATTCGTCATAGGCTGGCAATTGTGCTTGATTCCGCCCTGTCGGCATGCGGAAACAGAGGCAATCTACTCATTATCTTACGGCATTTGTATTCGCCGCTCTGCTGGCAGTTCAGCCTGGGTGCCCCATCCGTGCCGCTTTTTCTCCTCGCAAGGGTGGGAAACCACGAATCTCAATCGCGTTTCTTCCCCAGCCGCAAACCCGCGTGCAGAGTGCCTCTCTGTTAGAATCAGCCTTGAAAATCAAGGATTTTTGAGGCCAACGACGTGTATCTGGAATTGCAAAAGCGGCTTGAGCAGAATCTTCGCGCGGTCCTGGCGGAAAAGTACAACCTCCAGCTTGAAACCATTCCCATGGAGATTCCGCCGGAGCTGAAGTTTGGCGAACTGGCCACGCCCATCGCCTTCGAACTGGCCCGCAAGTTGCGCAAGGCGCCCAAGATCATTGCGCAGGAGATTGTGGCAGCGCTGGGCACGGTGGAAGGCTTTGCCAGCTTCGAGGTTGCCGGCGCGGGCTACATCAATGCGCGGCTCGATCGCGCCGCCGGCGTGCGCATGACCTCCGCGGCTGGCGAGGGAGCGGCTCCCGGAAGTGGGCTGCACGTGTTGGTGGAGCACACCAGCATCAATCCCAACAAGGCCGCGCACATTGGCCATCTGCGCAACGCCATTCTGGGCGATACCTTTGTCCGACTGCTGCGCGCCGCCGGGCAAAAGGTGGACGTGCAAAACTACATCGACAACACCGGCGTGCAAGTAGCCGATGTGGTGGTGGGCTTCCAGCATCTGGAAGGCAAATCCGTTGCGGAAGTGCGTCAACTTATCGCCGGCTGTGAAAGCCGCGCCGAAGGCGCAGTTGGCCACACCGCAGGTGTCGACTTTTACTGCTGGGACCTCTATGCGAAGACCTCGCAGTGGTACACGAGCGGCACGGACGAAGAAAATGCGGCGCGCAAGCAGTTGCGCTACGCCACTCTGCACGAGCTGGAAGTTGGCGGCAACGAGACCTCCGAGATTGCCGAGCTGATTTCCACGGCGGTCATGCGGCGGCATCTGGAAACCATGATGCGGCTGGGCATCGAGTACGATCTACTGCCCCGCGAGAGCGAGATTCTGCACCTCAAGTTCTGGGAATCAGCCTTCGAGCAACTGAAGAAGACCGGCGTGCTTTACTTCGAGAACGAGGGCAAGAACAAGGGATGCTGGGTGATGACGCGGCCCGGCGCGGCCGCCATGCAGCTCCAGGACGAGAACGGCCCGAAGGGCACAGACGAAGACTCCAAGGTCATTGTCCGCTCCAACGGAACCGTCGGTTACGTCGGCAAGGACATCGCCTACCATCTGTGGAAGTTTGGCCTCCTGGGCAAGGATTTCGGCTACAAGCCTTTCTTCACGTATCCAGACCACGAGTGCTGGATTTCGGCGGAAAAAGGCGTGGAGCCTCATCCGCACTTTGGCGGGGCGCAGGCGATTTATAACGTCATTGACACGCGCCAGAGCGACCCGCAAGCCAATGTCATTCAGGCGCTGCGCGGCATGGGTTACACCGATCAAGCCGACCGCTATACGCACTTCAGTTACGAAATGGTGGCGCTGACGCCGCGCTGCGCGGTCGAGCTGGGCTACGACGTATCTTTAGAAGATCAAGCTCGGCCGTACATCGAAGTCAGCGGCCGCAAGGGCTTCGGCGTCAAGGCCGACGACCTGATCGACAAGCTCATCGCCTCCGCCCAGGCCGAGGTGGATTCGCGCCAGACCAGCCGCGACGCGGCCGAGCGCCAGCGCATCGCCGAACAGATCGCCATCGGCGCGCTGCGCTACTTCATGCTCAAGTACACGCGCAACTCGATCATCGCCTTCGACTTCAAGGACGCGCTGAGCTTCGAGGGCGAGACCGGGCCTTACATCCAGTACGCCGTGGTGCGCGCGCGCAATATCTTCCGCAAGGGAGAAACGACGCCGGAAGCGGAGTTGGCAAAGCTGGCTAGGGTAGCGGAGTTAGGCGCCTATATGCAAGCCGAGGCCGACGAAGACATCTGGGCGCTGTGGCTGATGGCCGCGCGGCGCACGATGGTGCTGGAGCAGTGCATTGCAACATCGGAGCCGGCCTACTTAGCCAAACACGCCTTCCAGTTAGCGCAGGAATTCAATAACTTCTATCATCGCCATAACATTCTGAAGGAAGAAGATCCGGCCAGGAAGACGTTTTTGCTGGCTACAGCGGCTGTTGCGCTGCGCGAGTTGATCCTGATGCTCAGCTGGCTTGGAATCGAAAGCCCGGAGGCGATGTAAGATCAGCTTCTAACTTCCAGCCGCTAGCCTGAGATTATTCAGCCCGACTTATTTGTGGAACGCTAATTGAGATTTGTGGTTTCCCACCCTTGCGACAAAAAAACGTCGCAAGGATGGGGCACCCAGCCTATAGACTGTCAGATGTTTGCTGTTAGCTGGCGTAACTCCGCACCCACTCCAGAATCGAGCGCACGCCGACGCCGCTGGGGCCTTTGGCGATGTAGGGCTTGCCCTCTTGCAGCCAGGCCAGGCCGGCGATGTCGAGGTGAATCCAGGGAGTGTCTTCGACGAAGACTTTCAGGAACTCGGCCGCGGTGATGGCGCCGCCCCAGCGGCCGCCAGTGTTCTTGATGTCGGCGATGTCGCTCTTGATCATCTCGGCGTATTCGTCGCCCAGCGGCAGCCGCCAGAACTTCTCGCCCGAGACAGCCAGAGCCGCGTTGAACTTGTCGTAAATGGCCTCGTCGTTCGAGAAAGCGCCGGCGTTGATCGTGCCCAGGGCAACAACGCATGCGCCGGTGAGGGTGGCGGCGTCGATCAGATGAGTTGCGCCGAGCTGGCGCGCGTAGGTCAGCCCGTCGGCCAGGATCAGCCGGCCCTCGGCGTCGGTATTGATAATCTCGATGGTTTTGCCGGGCTTGCCGGGAGCGCTGGGCATGGCCGTCTGCACGTCGCCAGGCTTCTGCGCCTTGCCGTCAGGCATGTTTTCCGTGGCGCAGATGACGGCCAGGACGCGCACTTTGGGCTTGAGCAGGGCGATGGCGCGCATGGCGCCCATCATGGCAGCGGCTCCGGCCATGTCGGTCTTCATCTCGTCCATGTCCTTCGAGGGCTTCAGCGAGATGCCGCCTGAGTCGAAGGTGATGCCCTTGCCGACCAGGCCGAGAACCGGGCCTCCGGTCACTCCCTGGGGCTCATAGCGCAACACAATCAGGGCGGGCGGCTCGGCGGAGCCCTGTGCAACGCTCCAGAAAGCGCCCATTTTTAGATCCTGAATTCTGTCTGTGGAATAGGTCTGACATCTGAGGCCGACTTCCTCAGACATCTGCACGGCGCGCCGGCTGAGAATGGTAGGGGTGAGCTTGTTTCCCGGCTCGTTGACCAGCGAGCGCGTGAAGTTCTGGCTCTCGCCCAGAATGACACCCTCAGCGAGTGCGGCTTCGAGCGCGGCCTTTTCCGCCTCGGTTGGTAAGGCCTCAGCGGCCTTCTTGTCTGTCTCGGCAGGCGCGGCTTCAGGCGCCTTTTTCTCCTCATTTGCAGGTGCGTCTTCGAGCGCTGCTTTGTCCGCACCGGCTGGCACGGCTTCAGATGCCTTTGTATCCGCACTGACAGGCGCGGCTTCCGGCGCTTTCTTCTCCGCTTCGGCGATCGGGGCTTTGGGCGCGGGCTTTTCCGCCTTGGCGGGCGCGGCCAGGGTAAAGAACTGAATGCTCTGGTCCTTGCGGTCGCTGCGATAGGTGTCGGGGTCGAAGTCGCCCACAAAAGCGCCGTCGATGGCGGCGCGGGTGCAGGCTGCGACGGGCAACTGCTCGGTAACCGGCAAGGCGAAAACCAGCTCGCGGATGCCGCGCGGCTTGGCGAAGCGGACGGCGGTTCCAGCGGCGTTGCGCACGGAGTTCACCGTGGTCCCAGCTTGCTTGCCGAGTCCGACCAGCAGCAGCCGTTTGGCGGCCAGACCGGCCGGGGCGTGCAGAAGCACTGTCTCATTGGCCCCGGCCTTGAATTCGCCGCTCTCCAACAAGGTTTTCGCGGCAGCCTGAACGGCCTCGTCGGCGCTCAGCAGCACGGGGGTGGGCTTGGCGGCGGGAGCCTTGGAGGTTTGCGTGTCGGCGGCCAGAACGGCTAGCAGTTCAGTTTCAATTCCAGCAAGAGGCGCAAAAGACAGTTTGGTCTTCATGTTGCTCATTATTTCACTGTTGCGGGCGGGTGAGGGAGGAGGATTCTGAAATTGTGACAAAAAATATATGAATGTCACATTGTTTATAATGTGACATAATTTGTCAGGAGGACATTATGCCATCTGTTGTCACGACGTCGCATTTTGTTGCCGGCAAAATCAACGCAAATGGCCGTATCGTCATTCCTGCCGCAATTCGCCGGCAAATGGGGATCAAGCCTGGGGAGTCCGTTCTGATGGATGTCGAAGACGGCGTCTTGCGCATGGAGTCGCACCGCGCCCGCATTCGCCGCGTTCAGGAGAGTTTGCGGCATCTAATTCCACCGGAGCGCTGCCTCTCCGACGAGTTGATCGCGGATCGGCGGGAAGAAGCGCGTAGCGAGATGGAGGAGGGGCTTGGATAAGATCGCCGTTCTGGATTCCTCCGCTTTGATGGCTGTGATGCGTTCGGAGACGGGTGCTGAGATCGTAGCCGCCTGTCTTGACTGGGCTATCGTTAGCACGGTCAATCTGGCGGAGGTTGAGACCAAGCTGGTCTCCGCCGGACTTGACGAGCAACAGGCTTGGCGCCACATCGCGGAAATGAAATGCCAGTCTGTCCCATTCGATGAAGAACAGGCAAGGATGGCAGGCGGATTGGTCAAAGTTACGCGGCCTTTTGGCCTCTCGCTCGGCGACCGGGCCTGCCTTGCTCTCGCCATCGAGCGCAAAGCCACGGTCTACACAACGGATCGCGTCTGGAAGAGTCTGAACCTCGGAATCGAGATTGAAGTGATTCGCTGAGTGCGCTCTCTACCGCCCCATCCGGTGCTTGCTGGCGTTCACAGCGGCGCGGGCTTCGCGGTCGGCCTCGCGGCTGCGCTCGGTCTCGCGCTTGTCCCAGTCCTGCTTGCCCTTGGCTACGGCCAGTTCGCACTTCACACGCCCGTGGCGGAAGTACAGCCGGGTGGGAATGAGCGTGTGGCCCTTGATCTGCGTCTTGGAGAGTAGCTTGCGAATCTCGCCCTGGTGCAGCAGCAGCTTGCGCGTGCGCGTTTCGTCGTGATTGGCAATGTTGCCGTGGGAGTAGGCGCCGATATGCATGTTGAGCAAAAACGCCTCGCCGTCCTTGATGAGGCCGTAGGAGTCTTTGAGGTTGGCCTTGCCCTCGCGGATGGACTTGACCTCGGTGCCGCGCAGGGCGACGCCGGCTTCAAACTTGTCGAGCAGAAAGTAGTTATGGCTGGCGGCGCGATTGTGCGCGGCGTCCCGCTCGCCGCTGGCCACGGGGTCGCGTGGCCGTGCAGGCTTCTCCGGGCCTTTGCTGGCCGGTGGAACAATCGCGTGGCTGGTTTGGCGGGCCATCGGGAAGCAACCTCAACTCTTAATCGTAGCATTCAAGCGGCTTTCAGCCGCGTTCCAGCGGGGCTTTGCTAAAATGGGGCAGTATTGAATGGAAATTTTTGCCAATCGGAATTGCGACAAGAATTGCGTCTGGGGCGGCCAAGGCAGCCCGCAGGGACCCGATGAGAAGTGCGGGCCGGAGAAGACGCCTGGGAGTTCGATGAACCGTCGCGTTGATGCTCCGGCTGCCTCAGAACACGCGCTCTCAAGAGCCGTTTTCCGGATTGCGCTCTTTGCCGTTCTGGCTGTCTTCGGCCTGTCGGGTGTGATGCTGCGCGCCCAGTCTGCCAACACCTTCTACAAACGCGGCGTGAGCGCCGAGGCGCGCGAGGACTACGACGCAGCCTTCGACAACTTCCAGAAAGCCGCCAAAAAAGACCCCAAGGATCTGAGCTTCCGCGCCGCCCTCTACCGTGTGCGGATTACCGCTTCGGCGACGCACGTGACCAAGGGCAAGAAGCTGCTCGACGCCGGCAACGATCAGGGAGCGCTGTCGGAGTTTCTGCACGCCGCCGAGATCGACCCCAGCAATGAAGCCGCGCAGCAGGCCATCGACGCCGTGCGCAAGAAGAACGGCGAGGTCACGCCCACATCCGAGACGAGCCTTCCGGAAGCGGAGGGCAAGCAGGAGGCTCTCGACTCGATGGGCACTCCGCCCGCGCTCCGGCCAGTCTCCAACGAGCCCTTGACCCTGCACATGCAGGAAGACTCCAAGGTGGTCTATCAGGCAGTCGGCAAGGCCGCCGGAGTTAATATTCTGTTCGACCCGGACTACAACTCCAAGCGCATTCAGGTGGACCTGAACAACGTGTCGCTGCTGGACGCGCTGCGCATTATCGGCACCATCTCCAACACCTTCTGGCGGCCGGTTACCGACAACACGATTTTTGTGGCAGCGAACACCAATGCCAAGCGCAAGGATCTGGATGAGCAGGCGGTGCAGACCTTCTATTTGTCCAACGCCTGGCAGCAGAACGACCTCACCGACGTGCAGACCGCCATTCGCAACCTGCTGACCAACGTCAAGGCCTATGGCGTTGCCAGCCAGAATGCCATCGTGGTGCGCGGCACGCCGGACGAGCTTTTGCTGGTGCAGAAGCTGATCAACGATCTGGACAAGGCGCGGCCCGAGGTGGTGGTCGACATCGCGGTTCTGGAGGTGAGCAAAAACTGGGAGAGAACCCTCGGCATCGCCTGGCCCAGCAGCACATCGGTCGCGTTGCAGACCAATAACACTTCTACTTCCTCGTCTTCTTCCTCCTCTTCCTCGTCTACTTCTACCTCGACAACCACGGCCCCTACACTCTACAACCTCTCCCACCTGAAGGCGACGGATTTTGCGGTGACAATCGGCTCGGCCACGGCCAGCCTGCTGCTGACCGACTCGAATACAAAGATTCTGCAGAATCCCCGCATCCGGGCCACCGACGGGCAGAAGGCGACGATGAAGATCGGTTCCAAGATTCCTATCGCCACCGGCTCCTACCAGACGGGCGCATCCACAGCGCTGGTCAGTTCGCTGGTCAACACCCAGTTCCAATACCAGGACGTGGGCGTGAATATCGAAGTGACGCCCACCGTTCACTTCGACCGCGACGTAACGCTCAAGGTGAAAATCGAGGTCACGGCGCAGAGCAGTTCAGTGACCATCAGCGGCGTGACCGAGCCGATCATCAGCCAGCGCACCGTGGACCAGGTGATCCGCCTGCGCGAGGGCGAGGCCAGCATCCTGGGCGGCATTAAGAACAACCAGGAAACAACGAGCTGGACTGGCATTCCAGGGCTGAGTTCGATTCCGGGCCTCAAGTACCTGTTTGGTTCCAAGGACCACACCATTGCCGACGACGAGTTGGTCTTTCTGGTGGTGCCGCACGTGGTTCGCTCGCAATATCTGGAGCCGGCGAATCTGCGCACTGTGGACACCGGCGAGGGCACGTCCATCGAGATTCGCCGCATTCCGGTTGAAGTTCCCATCTCGAATCCCGTATCGAAGCCAATCTCGAGCGCGGCCCCGGCGCGGCCTGAGGTGGGCACCTTCCCTGGGCAAAGCGCCGTAGCGGCAGGCCCGGCTGCGCTGGCCCAGTTGCGCCAGGCAGCGGCGACCAATGGAAACTCTCCGGCCACCCCGCCGCACGCTCCTCCGCAACCGGCGGCAATGAGCTTCACTTTTGCTCCTCAGCCCGGCACGGTGGCCGTAGGCGCCACCTTCAAAGTTCCGGTGGTGCTCAACGGAGGCACGGATATTGCTTCCGTTCCCTTGCAGATACAGTACGATCCGGCCAAGCTTTCGCTGGTCAACGTGGATAGCGGCGACTTTCTGGGCCGCGATGGGCAGCCCGTGGCGCTGGTTCACCGCGACGACGGAACGGGCTTGATTATCATCGGCGCTTCGCGTCCGCCGGGAGCGGCCGGAGTGAGCGGTACCGGCGTTGTCTGCGTCCTCAGTTTTCAGGCCAAAACCGCGGGAGATAGCGCTATCGTCATCACCCATCCAGGGGCGGTTACGAGCGCTCAGCGGCAGTTGCCAGCCCAGGGCTCGCAAGTCACCATCCATGTGCAGTAGAGCAACGGTTCCCGCCGCGTGAGAACTGCGCCAGTTGGACGCATATCGATGAAAGAAACTCGGCCAATCCGGATCAACCGCCCCGCGGAGCGGGGGCTTACGCTGGTCGAGTTGATCGTGACCGTGACGATTCTCGCCATTCTTGCTTCAGCGGCGGTTCCCGTGGCGCGCTTCCAGGTGAAACGCCAGAATGAGCGGATGCTCCGCTACGACCTGTGGATGATGCGCGACGCTATCGACAAGTACAAGGACGCCGCCGACAAGAATGCCTTTCAGATCAAGGTGGACAGCCAGGGCTATCCTCCCGATCTGCAAACGCTGGTGGACGGTGTGGAAGTGCAGACGAAGAAGGTGAAATTCCTGCGCCACATTCCGCTGGACCCCATGACCGGCAAGGACGACTGGGGATTGCGCTCGATGCAGGACGATCCGAAATCGGACTCCTACGGCGGCCAAAGCGTTTTTGACGTGTATTCCAAGTCCACGGGAACAGCCCTGGACGGAACCAAGTATTCTGACTGGTAGGGCGCGAGCGGGGTTAGCGTTGTTAGCGGGGTTAGCAAAGCAGCGGGGTTAGCGGAGTTAGTTAAAGACAGCGGGGTTGGCGGAGTCGGCAGGGAAAGAAGCCTGTGGCGAAAGCCGGGTTTTGAAAGGGCACGACTTCATTCGTGTCGTAAGCCCCTGAGAGATGGTTTTCGGCTGTTGGGACTTTTACCAAAGGCTGTAAGCGGAGTTTAGCGGCGGAATCAACTCCGCGAACACGCGCGTAGCGCGGCTAACGCCGCTAACTCCGCCGGAACAAGAGGATTCAGTGCGCAGGATTCGCAAACAAGACGCGGGCTTTACGCTGATGGAGCTGATGATCGTGATGGCGATTATCGGCATACTCATGCTGATCGCCGTGCCTCGCTTTCAGGCAGCCGTCAAGCAGGCCCAGGAAGCGGTGCTCAAGGAGGATCTGCACGTGCTGCGCACCGCCATCGACTCCTACACCATGGACAAGCAGAAGGCGCCGCAGTCGCTCGACGACCTGGTCCAGGACGGCTACCTGAGGGAGGTTCCCGTCGATCCCTTCACTCATTCCAAGGACAGTTGGGCGACCGAAACCAGCGACTCGATGCACTCGCTGGACCAGACCGAACCCGGCATCGATAACGTTCACTCCGGCTCACAGGATACGGGTTCGGACGGACAGTCTTACTCCAGTTGGTAAACTCATAGACAATCACAGAGGCGAAAATGGCTCAATGGACTCATCGAGGGGTTGCCCTCCTGTTCTGCATGGCCGTGTTCTGCGGCTGCCTGGGCGCTCAAACTGAGAAGACCATCACTATCCGGATGCTGGATGGCAAAACCGGGAAGCTTATAGAGACCTCGAATTATCTGGTTCGCGTCGATCACGAACAAACCGTCCATGCCAATTGGGTGGTGCAGAATGAGGACGGCACAGGCAAGCTAACCCTGCCCGGCGGAGCTTCTGCCTTCTCGATTCATGCGACCTACGACAGCGCCATGTATATCTACGTCAACTGCGACTCCGCAACCAGGAAGGCGAACCCCGCCGACCACTGGTATGGGGTCTCCGAGATTCTGACTGCGGGCGTTGTCGCTCCCAATGGTTGCCGAAACCCCAAGGACGCCGCCAAAATCAGGCCCATCTCCAAGCCGGGGGAGTTTGTCTTCTTTGTCAGGAAGCTGAACGCGCTCGAGCAATTCGCGGAGGATTAGACTCCAATCTGAATCGCTGACTCGCTACTCAGCCGACTCGCTGCCCAGCGCCTCGATCCGCGCCCAGAGTTCCTTCACTCCGTAGCCGGTTTTGGCGGAGACGGGCAGCACCTCGTCCAGTTCCAGGCCCTTCTTCAGCGCCAGCAGATTGCGGGTGCGCGCATTGCCGCTGAGCCGGTCGATCTTGGTGGCCACTACGGCGAAGTCGCGGCCGGCGGCGCGCAGCCAGTCGATCAACTGGCGGTCGCTCGGTTGCGCGGGCACATTCGAGTCCACCAGGCAGATGCACAGCTTGAGCGTCGAACGGATCGCCAGATACGGCTCGATAAACTCCGGCCAACCGGCGCTGATGGATTTGGAAATCTTGGAGTAGCCATAGCCCGGCAGGTCGGCAAAGACGAACTTGCGCCGCTGGCTCGAGTCCAGAAGAGCGAAAAAATTGATAGCTCTCGTGCGCCCCGGCGTTTGGGAAACTTTGGCGGCCTTCTCGCCGACGAGCGTATTGAGCAGGCTCGATTTGCCTACATTCGAGCGGCCCAGAAAGGCAATCTCCGGCGCGTCCGGCGCGGGAAACTGCGCCGCCGCCATGGCCGAAAGCAGGAATTGAGTCGTATAGCGCATATTCCGAGTGTGCCGCCTTAGATATTGATTTTATTAGATTTCTGTCTATATAGGTGGGTTTTTACTGGCGTACAGCGGTTAAAACGCGTTATGTGTGAAATGGAAGTAAAGCATTTGAAACGATGGCTTTGAGAGTAGAGATACTGAAATACTTATCCTGTACGGACGCCGGCTGTTGTTTCTCAAGTTGCTGAAGGGAAGTGGGGTTACTGGCATTTACAGGCGTACAGGGCAAAATTTCGCTTTTTTCCGGGGAGAGACTGGGAGGGGTGGTGGCCGGGGTTGCGAGCGGGACCGAAGCAGCGGCGCGGGCAGCGGCCAAGCCAAATTGCGGGCGGCCGCCGGGGTAGCGCGCGGCCTTCACCGCTTCGGGAAGGGACAGTAGCAGAAACCTCACCATATCGGTTACGGTGGTGTCGTAGTCGGCGGCAATCCTGCGCGTCTGGCGGTAGAGTTCGGGTTCTACGGCTACGGTGATGTTTCTTACGGTACGCATGGTGCGGCACTCCAGAGGGCTCAGGAATTTTGCTCTATTGGCAGTGTGCATCCCAGGCGGGTAATTATCTGCAACCACCTGCGGTGGGGCCGGGGGCTCGCTTATCGCTCGCATGGGGTTCGTGGTCTCCCATGTCTGAAAATCCAGACATGGGTTCCGGGCAACAGTTGACCCATCTATTGCTTAAATCGGGTCATATTCTCCTCATTCCCAAAGTGGAATTAAGTCTATTACAATGAAATACTTGGGGAGCATTGAACGAATTTATGCACATTGATTAAGACACACGACTCAATTTCGATGCACAATGGCATTCATGGGTGCGATTTCAGTTCTCGAACTATGTGCAGGTGCTGGCGGCCAAGCCCTCGGATTTGAACAGGCCGGTTTTGCACACGTTGGCTTGGTGGAACTCGATAGCCATGCGTGCAAGACCCTGCGTTTCAACCGTCCTGAGTGGAATGTCATCGAAGAGAACCTGAATACCTTCGACGCTAAGCCATTTCGAGGGCGGGTTGATGTTGTTGCAGCGGGGCTCCCTTGCCCGCCATTCTCGAAGGCCGGCAAGCAGCTTGGAAAGCTCGACGAACGCAATCTCTTTCCTGCTGCGCTGCGGATTTAGGCTAATGGTTGTTCTCTATGCCGATGGAGGGAGCAGGGGCCTTCAGGCCCCAGAATACAGCGGCCCAGTTGGGGGCCTTCAGGCCCGGACCTTATTCCCGTCCATATGAAGCGGCATGGCATCCAGCCGTCCGCGGGCAGCCGAACTGAAGCGATAATCCTCCGGAGTTGATGCAATTCCTCGCCGCACCGGGTTCTCTTCGATATACCGCACACAGCTCATGAACTTTTCTTCTGTCATGATCTGGCTCTCGTTGAAGCTGCGCATCCACACATCATGTTTGCTCTTCAATCGAAAGGAGAATCCGCCCTTGATGAACTGCATTGCTTTTTCCAGCGAGACATCCGGAGCAGGCGTAATCAGCGCGTGGAAATGGTCCGGCATAATGACGAAGGCGTGCAAGAGGAACTTTCCTTGACAGTGATAGTCGAGGATGGTTCGCTCCAGCAATTCCGCCGTGGCCGTGACCTGAAAAATGCTGCGGCGTTCGGCCGTCACTGCGGTAACCAGATACGTTCGAGTTTCTTGTGGTGCGAGCCGCATCTCAGCAGCATAAACGAATAGCCCGCGGCTAAAGCCACTTTAATTGCGATCTTGCATTCATGGGCCTGAAGGCCCCTGCTCCCTCCGACCGGAAGTGAACGGGGCGGAGAATCTGCCGTTCCTAATTGTGTGCAGCGCGGTCTTGAGGCAGGTGGCCCGCCCATCGCTTCTACCTCCTTCGATCAATAGCCAAGACGAAAAGCTGTGCCCCATTCATCGCGGCCCTATCGCGATGAGTGGGCCGCGAAGTCTTGCTGTCCATTCCGACTCGATTTCAACCGCTCCTCGAAGGCCGGTCGCGTAGTGGTTGAAACTGCTCCATGGGTAGTCGCCGGGAGATACAACCAATCCGCGCTTTACTGGATTTCGATGGATGTAGCGTATCACTTCGGAGCGATCCCCTTCACCACGAACGTTGCGGTCAAAGTAGCGTTCCTGCCAGAACTTCTCGCACTGACCTTTCAGTTTGCGCGAAGTGATCTGCTTGACGGCTTTGAGAAACCGGGCCACCAGGATCGATGGTGGCTCGTTGATGAGCAAGTGGACGTGCTCGGGCATCAGGACGTAGGCGTAGATCCTTGCCTGATGTCGCGCGCGAGTCAGTTCCAGTACGGCCTCAACTGTGTTCTTGGGGTCCGGCTGATCGAGAAGAGGGAGACGGCGAAAGCAACTGAAAGTGATGAAGTGGAGAGCTTCTGCTTTCTGGAACCGCTTCAGACCGTATGGCATGGCTTTATCCTAGTTCGACTATGATCTGGTCTCAAGCTACCCGCCCGCTCATCGCGATAGTGCTGCGATGAACGGGGCACAGGTTTTCATGACTCAAGATGATTCTTCGGGGCTGATGAACGGGCCACCTGCCTACAATCTGGCAATTCCAGCATTACGCGGTCTCGGTACTATCGGCTTACTGCGGCGCGGGCTGGGTGGCGGAGGACTCCGTTGTCTGCGCGGCGGACAGCACATCGGCTTCGGCAGGCAAAGCCGCAGGCAGAGGGCCTTCCAGCGCCAGAGCCAGCACTTCATCCATCTGGTCCACGAAGTGCAGCTTCATGGACTTCTTGATGTTGTCTGGCAGTTCGGCGATGTCTTTCTCGTTGGCGCGCGGCAGGATGACTTCAAAGATGCCGGCCCGGAGGGCGGCCAGCAGTTTTTCTTTCAATCCGCCGATAGCCAGCACCTTGCCGCGGAGGGTAATTTCGCCGGTCATGGCGATGTCGCGGCGCACGGGAACCTTGGCCAGCGCGCTCACGAGCGCCGTGGCCATGGTGATGCCGGCCGAGGGGCCGTCCTTGGGAATGGCGCCTTCGGGCACATGCAGGTGCAGATCCACATTGCGATAGAACTCGCGGCTCAGCCCCAGCAAATGCGCCCTGCCCCGGATGTAGCTGAGAGCGGCCTGCGCCGACTCCTGCATCACGTCGCCGACCTGGCCGGTGATGGTGAGCTTGCCCTTGCCGTCGAGCACCTGCACTTCCGTGGTGAGGATGCAGCCACCCACCTCGGTCCAGGCCAGGCCGGTGACCAGGCCGATCTCGCTCTTTTCGTGCATCTCGGATTCGTGGAAGCGCGCCACGCCCAGCAACTCGCCGACATTCGCGGCGGTAATCTCTTCCTTGTGCTTCAGGCCTTCGCGGACCACGCGGCGCGCCACCTTGCGGCAGACGTTGCCGATCTCGCGCTCCAGATTCCGCACGCCTGCCTCGCGCGTGTAGCCGCGGATGATCTCGACCAGCGCGTCGTCTTTGAAAACAAGATTCTTCTCGCTCAACCCGGTCTGCTCGCGCTGCTTTTTCACCAGATACTGGCGGGCGATCTCCAGCTTTTCCTCTTCCGTGTAGCCCTGCAGGTGCAGAATCTCCATGCGGTCCTGAAGCGCGGCCGGGACGGTGTGCACCACGTTGGCCGTGGCGACGAAGAGCACCTGCGAGAGGTCGTAGTCCACGTCGAGGTAGTGGTCCTGAAAGGCGATATTCTGCTCCGGGTCCAGAACTTCCAGCAGTGCCGAGGCCGGATCGCCGCGAAAGTCCGAGGCCATTTTGTCCACTTCGTCGAGCAGGAAGACGGGGTTCTTGGTTCCAGCCCGCTTCATGTGCTGGATAATCTGCCCCGGCAGCGCGCCGATGTAGGTGCGGCGGTGGCCGCGAATCTCAGCCTCGTCGCGCACGCCGCCCAGCGAGAGCCGCACGAACTTGCGGCCGGTGGCCTTGGCAATCGACATGCCCAGCGAGGTTTTGCCCACGCCCGGAGGCCCGGCAAAGCAGAGAATCGAACCCTTGGGAGTCTTCACAAGCTGGCGGACGGCGAGAAATTCGAGGATGCGATCCTTGATTTTTTCGAGGCCATAGTGGTCTTCGTTCAGCACCTTCTCGGCATATTCGATGGAGCGGGTTTCTTTGGAGCGCTTCTTCCATGGCACGGCCAGCAGCCAGTCGATGTAGTTGCGGCTGACGGTGGATTCGGCCGACATGGGCGGCATGGCTTCCAGCTTTTTCAGCTCCTGGATGGCCTTGTCGAGCGCCTCCTTGGGCATTCCGGCGGTTTCAATCTTCTTGCGCAGCTCGTCGAACTCGCTCTTTTCGCCGTGACCCAGCTCCTTCTGGATGGCTTTGATCTTCTCGTTCAGGTAATACTCTTTTTGCGCGCGCTCCATCTGCCGCTTGACGCGGGACTGGATGTTGCGGTCCAGGTCGAGCTTCTCGATTTCGATGTCCAGCACGTCGGCGATGCGCGCCAGGCGCGTGGCGGGGTCGAAGAGGCCCAACAGCTCCTGCTTCTCCTCGATGCCCAGTTGCAGGTTGGCGGCGATGGTGTCGGAGAGCTTCGACGGCTCGTCCATGCGCACCGAGGCGATGATGGTTTCGTAGTTGAGCGACTGCTGCAGCTTGACGTACTGCTCGAAGAGGCCTGTGACGCGCGTCATGAGCTGCTCGACGGCCGGCGTCATCTCAAACTTGCTCTTGCCAACGCGCACCGTGGCCACGAAAAATCCGTCGCGGTCGCTGATTTCAGTGGACTTGGCGCGCTCGACGCCTTCGACCAGAACCTTGATGTTGCCGTCAGGCATCTTCACGCTCTGCACAATGTTGCAGATCGACCCGACCTGGTAAATCTCCTTGGCCTTGGGCTCGTCGATGGAGGCGTCGTGCTGGGTGGCCAGAAAAATCTTGCGGTCGCCGGTTAGCGCCTCTTCCAGGGCGCGCACGCTCGATTCGCGCCCCACCACAAAGGGCGTCATCATGTATGGAAAGATGACCATGTCCCGGATGGGCATCATGGGCAGTTTGCGCGTTTCGGTTTTTTCGCGGGGTGCGGTCATCATTCCACCTTTATCATTGGACGCGCAAAATACAGCTCCGGATTCGGGCTGGTCACACGGCTCTCTTGGGATTGTACAGCGGAACGGGGAAATGCGAAGAGTTGAGAATGTGCAATCCCAGGTCTCAAAATCGAGACCTGGGGCACCCAAATTTACAGGTTATCAAGCGAAAACAGAGCGGAGTTATCCCGCTTTTTCCAGCAAACACATCGACAAATCGCGCCGCTCGACCATGTCGCTGGTGATTTCCAGGTCACGGACGCGCTTGTTGTTGGGCAAGCGATACATCAGGTCGAGCATCAGCTCTTCGAGAATCATGCGCAAGCCGCGCGCGCCCACCTTGCGTTCCACAGCTTCGCGTGCGACGGCGGCCGTGGCTTCGGGGGTAAAGTGCAGGCGGACGTTCTCGTACTCGAAAAGCCGCTGGTATTGCTTGAGAATGGCGTTGCGGGGCTTGGTGAGAATCTCGATCAGCGCCGCTTCGTCCAGCTCGTCCAGAATGCCCATGACCGGCAAGCGGCCGACAAACTCCGGAATCAGTCCGTACTTGATCAGATCCTGCGGCTCGGTCCGGCGCAGCAGTTCGGTGTCGCGATGCGAACGGCTGGTGGCGGCCTCGGCCTCGGCCTCGATGGTCTTGAAGCCCAGCGCCTTCTTGCCCACGCGCCGGCCCACCACGCGCTCCAGGCCGACGAAGGCCCCGCCGCAGATGAACAGGATGTTGGTGGTATCGACGGCGGTGAACTCCTGGTGCGGGTGCTTGCGTCCACCCTGCGGCGGAACATTGGCCACGGTGCCTTCGAGAATCTTGAGCAGGGCCTGCTGCACGCCTTCGCCGCTGACATCGCGGGTGATGGAGGGGTTCTCGTCCTTGCGGCCGATCTTGTCGATCTCGTCGATGTAGATGATGCCCTGCTGGGCGCGGGTCACGTCGCCGTCGGCGGCCTGCAGCAGCTTGAGGATGATGTTCTCCACATCCTCGCCCACATAGCCGGCCTCGGTAAGGGTGGTGGCGTCCACAATGGCGAAGGGCACATCGAGCATCTTGGCCATGGTGTGAGCCAGCAGCGTCTTGCCCGAGCCGGTGGGGCCGATGAGCAGGATGTTCGACTTGGCCAGCTCGACTTCGTTGTTGCGCATCTTGTTCATCTGAATGCGCTTGTAGTGGTTGTAAACCGCAACGGCAAGCTTTTTCTTGGTCTGGTCCTGGCCGATCACGTAGTCGTCAAGGAAGCTCTTCACTTCCTCCGGCTTGGGCAGGTGGCCGGCGGCGACGGCTGGATGGGTGGCATCCGTGCCGCGGTCGTCCTCGAGAATCGAGTTGCAGACGGCCACGCACTCGTCGCAGATGTAGGCGCGAGGATAGTCGCTGGGCGAGGAAATCAGCTTCGCCACTGCGTCCTGAGACTTGTGGCAGAACGAGCAGCGTAATGCTTCTTCGGGCCCCACACGCGTTTTCATGTTCCTGCTCCCTTTGAACGAGCTGCTTCCGGTTCTGTTTCAGGCTACCGGCCAGTGTAACAAGGAAATGGCCAGTAAGCCAGCCGCGCCCGTTATGCGCGGGGCCGGTCGATGATTTCGTCCACGATACCGTATTCCTTGGCCTGTTGCGCGTTCATGATGAAATCCCGCTCGACATCGCGCTCAATCAGTTCCAAGGGCTGGCCAGTGTGCCTGGCCATGATGTTGTTGGTAACCTCGCGGATGCGCAGAATCTCGCGCGCATGAATGTCGATGTCCGTGGCCTGGCCGCTCAGCCCGCCCATGGATGGCTGATGAATGAGAATGCGCGAGTTGGGCAGGGCAAACCGCTTGCCCTTGGCGCCAGCCAGCAGCAGAAACGCGCCCATGCTGGCCGCCTGGCCGATGCAGATGGTCTCCACCTTGTTTTTGATGAACTGCATCGTGTCATAGATGGCCAGCCCCGCTGAAATCGAGCCGCCGGGGGAGTTGATGTAGAGATGCACGTCCTTTTCCGGGTCTTCGCCAGAGAGGAAGAGCATCTGCGCCACAATCAGGTTCGCCACCTGATCGTCGATGGGCGTGCCCAGAAAGATGATGTTGTCGCGAAGCAGACGGGAGTAAATGTCGTAGGCGCGTTCGCCCCGGCTCGTCTGCTCTACCACCATGGGAACCAATGCCATAACGCCTTCTCTTCCGTTCGGGGGCTCTCGCTCCCCGTTTCTTGCCTGCCGCGCGGCCCTGGGAATTCAGTCCAGGAAGTCGCGCGGCCATCTTCGCCGCTTTACGCGGGCAGCCTCTCGTACAGCAGGTTCGCGGTCTTCTCGCGCTGCAACTGCTCCCGGATTCTATCCAGCCCGCCGTCGGCCTTCAAACGCGCGCTCAACGCTTCTATCGATTCCCTGGCCTGCAAAGCTGCCATTTGCAACTCGCGGTCCATTTCCTCGTCGCTGACGCTGATCTTTTCCTCACCGGCAATGCGGTCCAGCATAAGATTGGCTTTCACCTCGGCCACGGCGCCGTCGTGCTGAGCGGCGCGCAGGCGGCCAAAGTCCAGCTTGCGCATCTGCTCGGCGTTCATGCCCTGGGCCGCCAGAGCGCGCAGTCCGCGCTCCAGGCGAGCGTCAATCTGCACCTGCACCAGCGCTTCGGGAACCGCAAACGGGAAGCGCTCAATCAGCGCGGCGAAGAGCCGGTCCTTGGTCTCGCCTTCCACGCTGCGGCGCTTGCGGTCGGCCATGTGCTCGCGAACGCGGCCTTCCAGCTCCGCCATATCCTTGTAGTTGCCCATTTCCTTGGCGAAGTCGTCGTTCAGCTCCGGCATGGTGCGCTTCTTGATCGCCTTCACCTCAACTTCGTAGGTGACGGTCTTGCCGGCCAGCTTGGGCTCGGCAAAGTCGGCCGGATAAATGACCTCGGCCTTCAGCTCCTGGCCGGCTTTGGCGCCGCGCAGAACGGTCGTAAAGGCCTCCACCGTGTCCTTGCCGCCAACTTCAACCAGCGTGTCTTCGCCCGCGATCGGGGCAGCATCCTTGTCGCCCTCAATCTGTCCTTTATAGGTGATCTGCGCCCAGTCGCCCTCCACCAGGGCGCGGTCTTCCTCAACCGGCTCGATGGTGGCTCGCGAGTCGCGCAGTTGCTCCAGCTCGCGCTGGAACTCCTCCTCGGTAATCTCCACCGCTGGCTTCTCCACGGTGACCGCCTGATAGCCCTCGATGGAGAAATCCGGCAGATACTCAAAGACCGCCTTCACATGCATCGGCTGGCCGTCTTCAACAGTCAACTCGGTCACATGGGGCTCGCCGACGGGACGGATGCCCGAATCAAGAACCACCTTGTTGAAGCGCTCGGGCAGCAGGCCGTCAATCACGTCCTTGCGAATCCCGTCTGCGAAGCGGCGCCGCACAACCGTTTCCGGCACTTTGCCGGCGCGGAAGCCGGGAATCTTGGCGTATTTCCGGTAGTTGCCCACCACCTTGCGGAAGGTCTTGGAAACCTCTTCGGCAGGAACGTCCAGCACCACTTCGCGGGTACACTCCGGGTTCATGACCGGGCCGTGCTCGTGGTTGTGGTCATGCTCGTGGTCATGCTCGTGATTGTGGTCTTCGTGCGCCTGCGCCTGGTCGTGTTCGAGGTTGTCGTTTGCCGCCTCGGCCGCCTTGGGTTGGGGGTTGTTTTCGACGGTGTCGGTAGAACTCAATGTTTTGCCTTCCAGGCGCTATGCGCGCCGAACAAACTTGCGGGACCGTTCTGTAAACCGTTTGTTTTCAGATGCAATCCGCCAACTGATGCGACAAATTGCCTGCATGGGCTGCCGCTCAAGGCAAGCCCACCATCGCGCGGCCAAGGGGATCCCTCATTTCATGGTAAGGGGGTTTGCTGGCAGGGTCAAACCCGCCAGCCATCTTTCCAACTCAGAGGGCACCAGAAAGTCACGTTACTGCGGAGTGACGCAAAGACAGAGTTCAGAATCCAGCGGCTGCCGGACGTAAGGAAGGAAGCGCGGATGGGCCGCGCCGCAGCGCAGAAAGTTCGCGCGGGCCTCTGTCAGGCTTAGTTCGCCATTCACGGTCAGGCGGGCTTTGGAGGCATCCCGGTCGTCCTGCCCGTCGTCCTCCCACCAGCAGACCGGGCACAACTCCAGCACGCCGGGCGCTTCCAGCGTCCTGCACCCGCAGCACAGGCAACGGAAACGAGTTTGCTCGGCTTTACCCATATAGTGGGTTGACGCAAGGAAGGATGCGGAGGATTACATGGCCGCCGAAATTCAGTAACAGAAGAGCCTCTCGCAAAATTGCCTTCAGCCTCCGATTGCCGTCCTTCTTTGCGATGTGATAATACGGTTGGCAATGAAGCCATCATCCGCACTGATTCTGCTCCTCTCTGCCGGTTGGGCTCTGCCCTGCGGAGCGCTCCGCCTGCAACCGGTGCCCAACCCCACCGCCCAGCCGCTTCCCGTGGTGGACATCGAGGACGGAGCGCACATGGTCGTCGCCCATCTCTTTGTTCCGCCGGGCGAAACGATGAAGCTTGATTCCAAGGACCTTCCGGCCGCGGGAGCCGGATATTACGAGGCGATGCCGGGCGAAGATTATCTCCTGCTGATCTTCCCCAAGATGGAGTTTCCGCGGCTGGGAAAGGAAAGCTGCCCCTGCGCGCTGCACATGGACAAGATCGGGTGGAACCGGCAGGGCGAAGTGACAACCGTCGCGGGGCTTCGTCCTTATCTTGAGACAGCCTCCGGCACAAGGATTCCCATCGTCTCCGATGTGAAACACGTCCGTATCGCCGGCGGCAAGTTCTATTTCAGGCTTCAGGGCCGCTCAGGCGAATACTGGGCACTCACCCGCTTCGGACAGGTTGTCGAAACCGGAGGCCCCTGGGGGCTGGCGGAGATGGCGCGCTTCTTTTTCTTCATTTTTGTGCCGCTGACGCTGGCCGGCCTGCTGGGAATCATGGTGGTGGGCGCAATTCATCTCCTGCGAGAGGACAGCCATCCCGAAAAATCCTTCATCGAATTGATGGAATTCACCTTCATGTGCCTTCCGCTGGTCAGCAGAATCAACCGCGGCAAGCAGCAGGGATAGACAGTGAACGTGATCTGAGGGGCTTTCGCAGGCTGGCGGGCCGAGCCTCCGATGGAAGAATCCAGACGCAGAAGAGGCCAAGGTTTGCACCCCGGCCTCTTCTGTTCCCAGAAAATTAGAATTGCCTGAAACGGCGCCTACGGCACAAAAACCCGCAGCCGCACATGCCACTTGGTGCTCTGGCCGGGCTTCAGCGTGACCATGCCGGTGTTGGTCGAGCCCCATTCCTTGCCGAAAGGATCGGCGAGGTTGTACTGGTGCTCGATGGCGGCGAAGCTCTTCTCGGGCGGAGCGTACATCTGGATGGATGAAATCTCCGGCGACAGGCCCTCGATCTTCACGCCGTAATCCGCGGCCGGGTCGATCACCTCAACCGTGACCGCTCCACCCTTCCACTCCAGATGGTTCCAGTTGTCATCGAAGTAATTCTTCCCTAGAAGCGCGCCATCGGGGGCGTTCAGGTCAAAGCGGGTTCCCTTGACCGGCAGCAGCTTGCCAGTCGGGAAGACGTTGTCGTAGTTGTCTCCCTCGGCCATGGTCGCGGCGGGAATCCGTATCCGAGCCTGGGCGCGGTTGCCGCTGGGAAAGTTGAAGTAGGGGTGCCAGGCCAGGGCCATCGGCTCGGCCTCGTTGCCCACGTTGGCCGCCACAATCGCGGCATCCACGGCCTCAGCGGAGAGCGTAATCGTGAACACCAGGTCGGTCTTCGACAGCCAGTGGCCGCCAAAGTTCCCGGCATGAAGGACGCCGGTCACCTGCTCGCCGCCGGGCAGCTTCTTCACCTGCACGTCGCTGACTTTTCCCTTGAGGATGAGCCCGTGCATGGCGTGGCGCTCGGCCGTGGGCAGCTTGCCAATGTTGTTGGCCGGCAGGGTGAGCGTGTGGCCCTCCCATGCTGTGGTCAGCGTTTTGCCGTCGGCCGAAAGCTTGCCGCGAATGCGGTTGGGATAGGGCGCCAGGAAGGCCGCGCCCAGCCGGTAGCCCAGGTTGCCGAAATCGTCATCGTCCACGTCGAGCATCTTCTTTGCGCCGGCCATATCCGGCGAGGCGAGAACGTTTACATTGCCCTTGCCGGGAAAGTTGGCTGTAATCTGAATGATTTCCATGCCGCGGCCGGGCGCAAGAGTGATGCTGGTGAACTCCGGCTTGGTTTTACTGACGGCGGCGTGTGTGAGGGTGACAACCTTTTCGCTGCCTATCTCCATGGCGGGTGTGCCTCCTGTCTGAGCGTAGCTGGTAAGGGTGAGGGGGCCCGCCAGCAGAGCCGGCAGAGCAAAAGGCATCAGGGCAAGTGCGCAAGCAACAAGCTTCATCTCAATCCATCCCTAAAAGTGCCATTGAATTTCCGGAAAAGCCCACTGGCGGCCGAGCTTTCGTGGCGCCGCAAAGAGCATTCCGGGGACGGCGCTATTTTACGCCGTCAGGGCTGCTTCCGGCGCTGGGCGGCCCTGCCACTCTATTGCGCCGCGGCGCAAAGACAAATGAGATTCTGAAAGGAACACCACTTTCGCCGCGCGGCGCGGGTTTACACTGCGGTTTGTTGTCTTTACACTGAAATCATGCCTGAGACAGACCTTCATAACATGAGCTATGCGCGGGGAGAAGACCGCCCGCTCCTCGAACTGACCGTCGGGGATCTGCTGCATCGCACCGCCAGCCGCTATCCCGATAACCTGGCCGTGGCTTCGCTCCACCAGTCGAAGCGCATGACCTGGGCCGAGTTGAGCGACGCGGCCGACAGCGTGGCCCGCGGGCTCTGGTCGCTGGGCATCCGCAAAGGCGACCGCGTGGGCCTGTGGTCCAGGAACTGCATCGAGTGGCTCATGATGCACATGGGCTGCGGCCGGGCCGGCGTTGCGCTGGTGAACGTGAACCCGGCTTATCGCTCCTTCGAGTTGCAGTACACGCTGACCCGGTCGCACATGAAGGCGCTCTTCCTCTGGCACAAGGACAAGTACTCCGACTACGAGGAGATTCTGGGCCGCGCCCGCTATGGACTCACGTGCGACCTCGAGCACGTCATCTATTTCGATTCCCCCGAGTGGCCGGCGCTGCTCGATGCCGAGGGCCAGCTCCCCGATCACGTGGACGTGGACGACGTGGCCAACATTCAGTACACCAGCGGCACCACCGGGCTGCCCAAGGGCGTGATGCTCACGCACCACAACATTGTGAACGACGGCCAATTCCTGGCTCAGGGCTTCCACTACTCGGAAATCGACAAGATCGTGATGCCGATGCCCTTCTTTCACTGCTATGGCTGCGTGATCGGCACCATGTCCGCTGTCAACTCCGGCGCGGCTCTCATCCTGCCCAACTGGACCTTCGACGCGCATACCACGCTGCAGGCTATCCAGAATGAGCGCGGGACCTCGGTCTACGGGGTTCCGGCCATGTACGTGGCGGAGTTCGCCCTGCCCGACTTTGCCAGCTTCGACCTGACCAGCCTGCGCACCGGCATGATGAGCGGCGCGCCCTGCCCCATCGAGCTGATGAAGCGCGTGATGAATGAGATGCACATTGGCGAGCTGGTCATCGCTTATGGCCAGACGGAAACTTCGCCGGTGTGCACCATGAGCGACGCCGGCGATTCGATCGAAATCCGCGTTCACACCGTGGGCCGCGCCATGCCGCAGACGGAGATCAAGATCGCCTCTCTCGAAACGGGAGAAACCGTGCCCATCGGCGAGCAGGGCGAAATCTGCGTGCATGGCTTCACGCTGATGAAGGGCTACGACGGCGATCCCGAAGGCACCGCGCAGGTCATTCATGCCGACGGCTGGCTGCACTCCGGCGACCTGGGCATCATGCACGCGGACGGCTGCATCCACCTGACCGGCCGCTCCAGGGACGTGATTATCCGCGGCGGAGAGAACATCTATCCCCGCGAGGTGGAGGAGTTCCTCTACACCCATCCCAAAATCGGCGAGGCGCAGGTGGTGGGCATTCCTCATGAGCGGCTGGGCGAGGTCCCGGTGGCCTGGGTGCGCCTGGAGCCCGGCGTCGAGGCTACGGAAGAAGAAATCAAGAGCTTCTGCAAGGGCCAGATTGCCTACTACAAGGTTCCCGAGCATGTCCGCTTCGTCACCGACTTTCCCATTACCCTCTCGGGCAAGATCCAGAAGTACAAGATTCGCGAGTTCGAGATTGAGGCGAGGGGCTTGCAGGCTCTGGGCAAGACCGAAACAGCATAAACCGGCTGAGGGATACGCGCACCCACTTCACAGGAACGCAGAATCTCAATTTCCGTGTTCCTGTGAAGCGGGTGCAGTCCGAAGGTGAAAAGTGACAAGCAATCCTCCATCAACGGCTGAGAATCTTGAGCAAACGGGCTTCTCGCAGCGAGTGATTCTGTGGTTCTTTCGCCGCGTCAGATTGCGTCTTCGGTCCCATCCCTGGATAAGCAGGCTGCTGGGCCCTGTAGCCGTGGAGCGTCTTTTATTCTGTAAAGCGAATGGGTATTTTCCTCATCTGCGTCATCCGCGCACATTCAACGAAAAAATCAGTAATCGCAAGCTCTTTAGTCCGGTTCCACAGGCAGCGATGCTTGCCGACAAGTTCGCCGTGCGCAAGTTTGTGGCCGAACGCGGCTATCCGGAGATATTGAACGAGATTCTGCTGACGACAACGAACCCAGAAGAGATTGACTTCTCAAAGCTTCCGCAACGCTTCGTTGTAAAAGCCACTCACGGCTCCGGATGGAACATCCTTGTCAAAAACAAGCAAGAGATCGTTGCCGAAGCTGTTGTCGGCCAATGCAAGATATGGATGAATAGCATTTATGGGGGATGGGGCAAGGAGTATCACTATCGGGATATTCCGCCGGCGATTATCATTGAGAAATTCCTCTTCGATGCGCAATATGAAGTTCCATTGGACTATAAGTTCTTCGTTTTTCATGGAAAATGCCATTTTATAGAAGTGGATTATGGTAGGTCTTCCGCGCATACGCGGACAATTTACAACGCCCGATGGGAGCCGCAAGACTTTGTCTTTGGGTATCCGCAGGGCATCGTCGATGCGAAGAAGCCCGCCACGCTGGAACGAATGCTCGAAATAGCCGAAGCTCTGGCCCGCGATATGGATTTTTGCAGAGTGGACTTGTATTCGCTGAACGATCGCGATGTCTATTTTGGCGAAATGACACTCACACCGGGGGCTGGGTATGACCGCTTTACTCCGACCATAAAGGGCGACTATCTGATGGGATCTTTATGGTAGGCAGGATTAGTTGCCCCCAGGGAATATCTGCGTATGTTAATGCTTTGAATGGGCACGACTTCAGTCGTGCCGCAAAGGCCATCAGATCAGCCGAACTTTAGCCCCTGAGGGAATGCACCCGTTTTATAAGCTTTTGTTGTCCTGCTCCTCGGGAGTTGGCACCGCATCAGAGGCGCCACCCGTCTCCAGTTTGGCTTTCTTCTTCGCCAGCTTCCGCGCCCGCCGCGCCTGCATTCTGTCGAACACCTCTGTGTATCGCGTTGGCGGCACCGACTTGAGAGATTCCTTGATAGCCTTCCGGTAGCCAGCCAGGTAAACGGAATACGCGAGCACCAGCGAGCACCCGGTTCCCCACAGGAAACCGATGCACAAACCCAACAGAACCGCCGAACTGAAATTGCTGACCATACTCACCCTCTCGCTGGCTCCCGCCTACACCGCCCTATTGCCATAGTAAAGCTGTTCTCGTTCCGCGTTACCGCATAATACAGCATCCTGCCCTGCAACGCCGCCGAAAAACAAACCCGCTTTCTGCATCGTCACGCCCTGAGCCGGCCGGGAATGGCCCGGCCTCTGCTTCTTGGCCCTCTGGCAGCCCTTTTCCCAAGCTACTTACTATAAGCAACGCGCCAGGCAATCAGTAGATTATTCAAGGCCGGTTATCTTCTTAGGCAACGCCTGCCCGCGAACAGGTACACTGTCCAGGAAAAGGAGATCACCCATGCAGGCCACAATTCAGGGCACGGTCATGCCCGTGCTCGACGTCCAACTTGAACCGAACGAAAGCGTCTTTTCCGAGAGCGGCGAACTCTCGTGGATGACCGCTTCCATCCAGATGACCACACACACGCAGATGGGCGGCGGCGGCGGCCTCTTCGGCGTGCTCAAGCGGGTCTCCGGCGGCGGCAGCCTCTTCATGACCGAGTACCGCGCCAGCGGGGCTCCCGGCGTGGTCTCCTTTGCCACCCGCGTACCGGGCCACATTGTTCCGGTCGAGCTCACCCCCGGCAATGAGTTGATGGTTCACCGGCACGGCTTTCTCTGCGCCACGCCGCAGGTCAACATCGGCGTCGGCTTCCAGCAGTCGCTGGGCGCGGGCGTCTTCGGCGGCGACGGCTTTGTCCTGCAGAGGGTGGGTGGCCAGGGAACGGCGTGGCTTGAGCTTTCCGGCGAGCTGATCGTGAAGAATCTGGCTCCGGGCGAAGTTCTGCGCGTGCATCCGGGCCATGTGGGCGCCTTCCAGTCCTCGGTGGGCTTCCAGATCACCACGGTTCCGGGCATCAAAAACATGATCTTCGGTGGCGATGGCGTCTTTCTGGCCATGCTGCAAGGGCCGGGGCAAGTCTGGCTGCAAACGCTGCCCATCTCGCGGCTCGCCCACCAGATCGCCGAGTATCTGCCGCGCCCCGAAAGCCGCCAGGCAGGGCCAGCCGCCGGCGGCCTGCTCCTGGGCGGGATTGTGGGCTCCATTCTCGGCGGGGAGCAGTAAAAACAGTTGTCAGTGGTCAGTTGTCAGTGGTTAGTAATTGAGCGGCTGTACAGGCTGCGGAAAAAGGGCTGTTTCCAAGCGAGAAGTGCAAAAACATCCCGCAGGGGCTAAAGCCCGTCATATATTTTCAATGACTTACGGCACGACTGAAGTCGTGCCCTGACGCTTCGTGCCTCTGCGAATGAGTTTTTCCGCAGCCTGTTTAGCCCCGGAGGGACGCTTACCACCAATTTGCCCAAAATCAAGGCCTTTTCCGCAGCCTGCCCAACCCCGTCGCAAAACTTCCTGCTGAAAACGGCCGCCGCCCTTGCCATAATCCTTGTATGCGCCTCTTTGTTGCAATCCCCCTGTCGGCTGCGGTGGCCGATGAACTCACGGCGATTACCGCGCGCCTCAAATCCCACGGCGACGGCCTCCGCTGGCAACAGCCTGATTCGTGGCACATTACGCTGCAATTCCTGGGCAACACCAGCCGGGAACAGTACGAATGCATCCTCCCGCGCCTGCGCGAATTGCATCTTCCGCCACTTCCCCTGCGTCTTGAGGGACTCGGCTTCTTCGATCGCGCCGGGGTCTTCCTGGCCACGATCAAGGTTTCGCCCGCGCTGCTTCAGCTTCAGCAGCGCGTCACCGCAGCCACCGAGCCTTGCGGCTTCGTCCCCGAGGCCCGCCCCTATCAGCCTCACATCACGCTTGCGCGCAGCGGCCGCGGCCAGCGCGAAGGCATTCTGGCGCTCAAAGACAAAATGCTCCGTCAGCCGGAGTTCACCGGCTTCGTCGCCGATGAGTTCCTCCTCTACGAAAGCTTCCTCAGTCCCTCCGGCTCCCGCTACGAAGTCCGCGCGCGATTCCCACTCTCGTAGGCGCAAAATGGCCCCGCCCCGCGGCTTACCAACCTGCCCCTTCCGCGTCTATTGAGTGCGGACAAATTTCTCTGCCGGAGCTGTTTAGATGGCGACGGATGTGGCAATCTACCCCACTTCCCCGGTTCAACTTCCGGCGAGCGTGGCTTGGTCTGCAGCCAGGACGGTACAATCCTTCCAAGGCATGGCTGCAACCAGGGAAAAGAACGAACGGGAGAGCGCCGAGGAGCGGATGCAGGCGAGAGCCTCGGATGCGGAGCTGATCCGCGAGGCGCAGGCCGGCTCGCGCGCAGCCTTCGACGCCCTGGTGCGGCAGTACGACCAGAAGGTTCTGCGGCTGGCGCTGCACCTGACCGGCTCCGAGCACGACGCCGAGGACATTTACCAGGAAGCGTTTCTGAAAGCCTTCCGGTACATCGGGAATTTCAGGTTTGAGTGTTCGTTTTACACCTGGATCTACCGGATTGTGACCAATCTCTGCCTCGACCGGTTGCGGCGGCGCAAGACTCGCCGCGAAGACCGGGCTGTGGTCGTCAACCACTCCGGCGAAGAGATGGACGTGCTGGCCTCGGTCTCCGATGACCGGTCGTTCTCCAACCCCGCCAGCGAGCTGGAGCGCAAGCTGCTCGGCGAACGGATCAAGGCCGCGCTGGAGAAGCTGACGCCGCGCGAGCGGATGGTTTTTGAACTGAAGCACTACCAGGGACTCCGCCTGCGCGTTATCGGAGAGATGCTGAACACTACGGAAGAGACCGCCAAGAACACGCTCTTCCGGGCGACCAAGAAATTGAGAGCACAGTTGGCGGGGTTGCGGTAGGGTTCGGAGGCAATCCCCCTGGGGGATGCGGATTTTCCCGGACAAGTTGAGCTTTTTGAGGCTGGAAGGACGTAGAGATGAATTGCGAACTTGCACACGAGCGGATCGTGACGGCGGCATATGGAGAGTCGGCTGCCGGCGAGACGCGGGAACTGGAGCGGCATCTCGCCGGGTGCCCTGAGTGCCGCGAGGAGCAGGAACAGTTGCTGACGCTGAAGCAGCTTGCCGAGGCCCATCCGGTCATGGAACCGGACGCCAACCTTGTAGCGCGCTCCCGCATGAGACTGGATGAGGCGCTGGATGCGCTGCCGCCCCGCCGCTGGTATGAGCGGCTTGCCCAGCAGCTGATGAACAACTTTGCCAGCCTTGAGGCAATGCCGGTGGCGGCCTGTTTGCTGCTGGCTCTGGGAGCCGGCGCTGGCTGGCTGGGCAACTACACCCTTGCACAGCATCGCGCCTCGCGCGCCGCGGCCGTCCAAATGGCGCAGGCAAAGAAGGAACAGGCCCAGCCGGTTGCGACAGCATTAGCCGTAGCGCCGGCTGAAATTGCCAACATCTCCAGCATTGTGCGCCAGCCGAACAGCCACAGAGTCGAGGTGCGCTACAACCAGATGGTTCCGCAGCGGATCGAGGGTTCGCTCGACGATCCTGCGATCCGGCAGTTGCTGATGCTGGCCAGCCAGAACACGGCTTCGGCCGGTGTGCGCAACGACTCGGTGGGCCTGCTGGCCTCCGAGTGCCGAGCCGGGCACAGTTGCCAGTCTGCGGGCATTCGCGATGCGCTGATGGTGGCCTTGCGCTACGACAAGAATGCGGGCGTGCGCGAGAAGGCGCTGCATGGCCTCGAGCCTTACGTGACCGAAGACGTGCGCGTGCGCGATGCGGTGCTGGAGGCGCTGATGAACGACGGCGACCCGGAGATTCGCAACGCGGCCATCAACATTCTGGAGCCGGTGGAAGCCGATACCAGCGTGCGGCAGGTGCTCCATTCGGTCGCCAATACCGACCGGAATCCCTACATCCGGAATGTTTCCCGGCAGGTTCTCAGCCAGGTTCCGGAGATTCAGTAAAACGCTCTCACCTTCCGGCAACCGCATCGTCAGGAGAATGCGGGCCGGAACTGAGCTGTCGCGGGAGTAGCAGAAATGAAGCGCTTTTTGAGGTCAGCTCAAAGTCTTGGATTCGCCGTATTCCTGGGCATCGCGATGACGCTGCCCGCAGCCTCCGCGCAAGCACGCGGAATGGTCCAGTTGCTGGAGGAGCCCTCTCCGCTGTTGCATTCCACTTCGCAGGGCTACCTGGGCGTCGAGCTGGCGGACGTGGACCAGCAAAAGGCGCAGGCGCTCAAGCTCAAGGATGCGCGCGGGGCCGTCATCACGCTCATCGACCACGACGCGCCGGCCGGCCAGATCGGGCTGCGGGTCAACGACGTCATCCTCCACTTGAACGGCCAGGCCGTCGAGTGCGCCGAGCAGTTGCGGCACATGCTGCGCGAGATTCCCGCCGGCCGCAAAGTTACTCTGGAAATCAGCCGCGACGGCAGCCTTCAGACGCTGACCGCGCAACTGGCCGACCGCCGCGCCATGGAGCACGATGTCTGGAACAGGATCGGCACGGGCGGTGACGTGTACACGCAATCGCCGCCGGGAATGGGGTTTTTCTCCGGCGGGGGCAACGCGCCCCTCTCCGGCGTCTTCCACATGCCCTTCTTCGGCAGCAGCCTGAACGTAGGCGCGCTGGTCGAGCCGCTGACCTCGCAAATGGCCGAATACCTGGGCGTCCCCGGCGGCCTGATGGTTCGCCAGGTAGCGCACAAGAGCGAGGCCGCCTCAGCCGGGCTGAAGGCCTTTGACGTGATTCTCAAGGTCGGTTCCGTGCCTATCGCCACGCTTTCCAACTGGGAGCGCGCCCTACACGCCAACCAGGGCAAGCCCGTGCAGGTCACCGTCCTGCGCGACCGCAAGCAGCAGACTCTCACACTCCAGGTTGACTCCAAGCGCCACAGCCTGCCCTAGTTTGTGGTTTTCCAGAACCGCTTGGCTTATCCTGAATGCAGGAGCAGAAGTGATGGAAGTCGAGCTAACATCCGATCAAAAAGCATTTGCCCTCCGCGCCGTCGAAACAGGACGGCTGCGCAGCGAGGAAGACGCTGTCGGAGAAGCCCGCGCGTTATGGGAAGAGCGTGAGCGGCAGCGTGTGAAGTTTCGCGCCACGCTCGATGCCGCCCGCGCATCGCTCGCGCGCGGCGAATGCCGCCCGATCACGCAGGAATCCATGCGCGCGCTGTCAGCCGAAGTGCGAGAACGCGGACGGGCGCGATTGATCGAAGAATTGAGCCGCGCCAGCTAATGGCCCATCTTATTGCGCCACGGGCCGAAGCCGACCTGGACGACATCTGGTTCTATGTCGCCAGGGAAAGCGGCAGCCTGGACGTCGCCACCGGCTGCTGGATTCCATTACCGGTCAGTTTCTTTTTTTGACCCGTTTCCCTTATGCAGGAAGATCCCGTGACCGGGATTGTGGCGCTAGAATGCGCAGTTTTCCCGTGGGCGAGTACGTGATTGTCTATTCGGTCGAAGGAGAGAGTGTATTCATTCTCCGAGTGGTCCACGGAAGCCGGGATTTTGAAACGCTCTTCGAGCTGTGATCCGGCGTCGTGGCCTGTTTGCATCGGTACGATGGGGTGCGTAGGCAGGGGGTGGCATAAGGCGATGTGTTTTCCCCGCAGTCTGCCGGAAACAGGTTTTCACTCCTGATTCGTCAGCAGCCAATAATGAAATCCGTCCACAATCGCCATCAGCGCCGCCTGGTTCAAATCGCTGTTCACTCCGGCGGTCGTCCACGGCGCGTACCCGTCGGCATTGAAGCTGACTGTGACGCGGACGTAGGCCGCCGTGTCGTGCGCGGAAACGTCAATGGCCGTCACGCTGAAGGTGCCCAGCCGCATCTTGCCCGTCGACGGGTACCACTTCTCCAGTTCGCGCCGCATGGCCTTGGTCAGCGCGTCCACCGGCCCCGCGCCCTCGGCTCGCGTCGTCGTCGTGTGCTCGCCCACGGAAATCAGCATCGCGGCCTGCACATACCGGTCTCCCGTCACGTCGGCTTCGTCGATCACCCTCCAGCTCTTCACGCTGAAGCGCTCCTGCAGCGTCGTGAGCACCCTCATGCAGGCCAGCTTGAACGAAACTTCGCTGGCCGTGAAGCCGCCGCCCTCCATCATCGCCTGGTTCGCGTCCATCAGGGCCTGCGCCTGTTTTGAATCCAGCGCCACCCCCAGCGACTTCGACAGCATCGCCACATTGGCCCGTCCCGACTGCCCGTTGACCCCGATCACCGGCGTCGCGCCCACTTTGCCCGGATCGCACCAGAGGTAAGCTCCCGGATTCTTGCGTTCGCTGCTGCCGTGCATTCCGGCCCACGTGCCAAAGGCCCCCGGCCCCACAATCGGCGTCCCGTGCGGCGCCTCCAGCCCAAAGGCCGCATAAGTCGAATGTGCCAGTCCGGTCAGCCCGGCCAGCGCCTCCGCCGGAACGAACTCCGCCTCGCCCCGCAGTTGCATGCTGCCAACCACGGTCGTCAGGTTCACATTGCCGCAGCGTTCGCCGGTCCCGATCAGCGTGCCCTGAATCTGCGCGGCCCCGGCCAGAATCGCCGCGCGGGAATTGGCCACTCCCAGCCCGCGATCCGTGTGGCCGTGAAATCCAAACTTCGCGCCCGGATAATCCCGCGTGAGGCCGCCCATCACCCGCGTCACTTCCTCCGGGCTGGCCCCGCCCGTCGTGTCGCAAATCACGATCCGGCTGACTTTCTGGCCGACGCACTGCTCCATCATCTGCTGGAAGTAACCCAGCGTGCGCGCGCGGAAGCCGGCGTCACAGGCGTGGCCGCTCTCCCGCCGTCCGCAGCAGGCGTCCATGGCGTGTTCCATGTCCACGATGACTTCCAGGCCGTGGTCCTGCAGACATGCGACGGTCTCGTACGCCATCCGCAGATTCTCTTCCGGCGTGGTCTCCAGCGACTTCTGCACATCCAGCAGCCTGGACTTCACCACAATCACCGCTGCGGGAATGCGCTTCTTGTGCGCGGCCATGAACTGCACGTCGGGCCAATCCTCGACCCTGGCCCCGCGCCCCCGCGTCCTGCCAAACAGCGCCAGCTTCATCGCTCCCGTATCGGCCTTGCGCAGCGCCACCGAAAGCTCCGCCACAAACTTGTTCGCCCCGGCAAAGCCAATCTCGGCATATTGCACGCCAAAGCCAGCCATCCGCTCCAACAGCCCGATGGCGTTGGGCACGGAAATGTCGATGTTGGGCTGCTGCATCCCATCCCGCAGGCTCGTATCGAACAGCTCGACTTTTCTGGTTTCCGTTGCCTTCATATGCCCTTCCACCCGCCTGTCAGCGTTCCCGTAAACAATCCCAGAATACTATGCCCCCTCCTGTATGGAGGCTTGAAAATAGCCCAGGACCGGGGTCCCACGGACAGGTCTACGTCCGTGGGGTGGCAGGATGGAGCGCAGCGCAATCCTGGGAAAGCCTCCCAAACAAAATGCCCGCCCCAGGGGCAGAATGAACCCTTTCTCGCTTGATGCTCGATGTTCATGCTATTGCCTTGCTGTTCTGCCGAACCAGGGGGTGTTTCAATACAATAAAGGAAATGGCAAAACCTCGAAACAAGACGGTGCGGGGGCGCTGGATAAAGGCCACGCGGAAGGTGCGCGAGCTGGCCATGGTGGGCCGTGCGCTCATCCACACCGGCCACCCGGTGCTGGTGCAGATTGTGCCGGCGCGCTTCTGCAACCTCTCCTGCGGATACTGCAACGAATACGACAAGGTCTCGGAGCCTGTGCCTCTCGACGAGATGCTCCGGCGCATCGACCAGCTTGGACGGCTGGGGACGGCGATGATTGGCCTCTCCGGCGGCGAGCCGCTGACCCACCCTGATTTGGAAGCCATCATCCGCCGCATCCGGAAAACCGGGGCGATTGCCGGGCTGATTACCAACGGCTATCTGCTGAATGTGGACCGGATCGAGCGTCTGAACCGTGCCGGCCTTGACCATATGCAGATCTCCATCGACAATCTGGAGCCGGACGCGGTCTCGATGAAGAGCCTGAAGACGCTCGACAAGAAGCTCGAAATGCTCTCGGAACACGCCGAATTCCACGTGAACATCAATTCCGTTGTCGGCGGGGGCTTCAATCCCGAAGACGCGCTGGTCATCGGCAAGAGGGCTCTGGAGCTGGGCTTTGAATCGACCATCGGCATCATCCACGACGACAGCGGGCAGTTGAAGCCGCTGAAGGAAGACGAGGCCAGAGTCTACTTCCAGATGACCCACAGGAAGAAGACCAACTACTCCCGCTTCGACCAGTTTCAGGAGGCGATCGTGCAGGGCCGGCCCAACAAGTGGCGCTGCCGCGCCGGTTCGCGCTACCTCTACATCTGCGAAGACGGCCTGGTGCACTACTGCAGCCAGCAGCGCGGCTACCCCGGCCTCCCGCTCTCCGATTACACACAGGCGGACGTAGCGCGTGAGTTCCTGACCGCCAAGACCTGTTCTCCCAATTGCACCATCGGCTGCGTGCACAGGATCAGCCATATCGACTATTGGCGCGCGCCGCAGACGAGCAGGGTTACGCCAGGAAAGCCGGAGGGCGGGCAGAAGACCAAGCCGCCCGTGCTGGTGAAGATTCAGAGCGGAAACTAAGCGGAATCGGTAGCAAAGCAAAACGGCGCATCCCGGATGGGACGCGCCGTTTTGCTTTTCGCAGAGTTGCGCCTGTTATTTGCTGGCGGGCTTCTTCGCTGAAGTCCTCACGGTCGCCTTGGATGAAGAGGTATCGGCAATGGCCTGGTCGATGATCCGGTAGAGATCCTGGTTGGGATGGTCGACTTCAATGTAAGGCGCGCCCTTGCTGTTGGAGGTCACGATGAAAACGGTGGGAGTGTGGTCGATGCCGACGCGCTTGCCGGCGGCCTGATCGGCCTTGACCATGGCGGCGAACTTGCCCTGCGGGTCGATGGCAAAGGGCAGAGCGATGTTGTGACTGGCGGCAAATTTGGCGGTGAATTGCCGAAGCACATTGGGATTGTAAATAGAGGGCTGATTGGCGAAGACCTGGTCGCGGTACTCGTCGCCCAGCGCCTTACCTTTGGTGTCAAACCAGTGGGCGTTGACCGCAGCTTCAAAGCTCCATGCGTGATAGGGAAGCGGGAAGTCGAGGCGCAGCCAGGGAATCTTGTACTTGGCTGCGGCCGCTTTCATGGTGGGATTCTCGGAGCCGCAGATAGGGCACTCCATATCCGCAAACTCGATCATGGCCACGCGAACGCCAGCGGGCGGCTTGAGGATGGAGGCGTCCTGCACACGCGTTCCGCCAGACGGAGCTGCAAACTGGGCGTGGGCACTCAGCGCGGTGGACCCAAGAAGCGTGAAAAGGGCAAGACTGAGCAGCAAGCTGGCGCGCTTGTTGAAAACGGACAAACGACGGGCAACGGCAAAAATACGAAGCATAGCGATTAGACGGCTCCTAATAGTCATTGTAACGGGAAGAAACCGGAGAAGTCGCGGGATCACTGGCGGTCTCGCCGGCGGGCCGCCATCCACTGGCGCCATTTGTAGTCGGCAAAGACAGAGGCGGCGACGACGAGGACGATGAGAATGCCGAGGAATATCTTCATGGCGTCTTCAGAATCGCATGAATTTGGGGAAGCGGAAATAGGTTCGTGGTCTCCCAGATCTCAGAATCGAGACCTGGGGCACATATATTTTGTGGCTGATACGGAAGCGATCCAAGGCGCTATTTCTGCGCGGACTGCACCGGCTTCTGCGCGGCGGGCTGTGGCGGGTTGACGTGAAAGTCGAGGTAGCCGGCCAGGTCGTCGATGTCCTGCTGCGTGCCTACCATTGGCGGCATGAACTTGCGATAGGGCGAGTCGGGCTTGTAGTCGTGGAGCATGGTGATGAAACTGGCAATGTTGGCGCGGTCGCGTCCGGCGAGCAGGCTCTTCAGCGAGCGGTAGCCGGCCAGGGTGTGGCAAGAGCCGCACTCGCCGCGGAAGATGGCTTCGCCGCGGGAGTAACTGTTCGTCTTCTCAGGCATTGAATTGTCGCCCGGTGCTTGAAGATAGTCCATCATCATCGGCCTCGAATCTTTCCACACCCAATTCGAGTGCGCCAGATAGCCTTCCTGATTGATGCGAGCAACATAAGGGACGCGGACGCCGCTCGAGTACATCCAGCGGCCGATGACGTAGGGCTTGCGCAGCATTTCGCGAGAGTACTCGCCTGCGCCGGTGGCGAGGAGCGCCAGCAGCAGCAAGGCAATTGCGCGCGGCAGGTTGAACTGCAAGGGACTGCGGTAGGCAAAAAAGTAGGCGACACCGACGATGGTGGCCGAGGCGACGATGACGATGAAGGCGATGCGGGTGACCATGGAGAAAGCGCCAGGGCCGATGGTATCCATACCGAGGGCAAGCAGCGCGCGCTGCGATTCGGGCACCATCCAGAGGTACCAGAGCAGGCAGAAGGGCGTGGCCGCAAAGGTGGGCACGAGCCACCTGACGTTCCATTGAACCAGGCTGGTCTTGAGCTCGGGCTGCTTTTCGCCGTCGATACGGCTGGCGCTGATGAGCGCCCAGATGCCGGCCAGGGCGCAGCAAACGAAGGCGCGCAAAAAGAGGCTCGGCCAGAAAGTCGGATTGAAGAAGGCGTAGAAGAACTTGCCGGCCTCATGGCCGGAGCCGGCAACGGAAAGCCATGCGTCGCCAGGCGTGAGCATGAAGGAGAGAATGCCATTGATGGTGAACAACGTGAAGAACGAAACCACGGCATAGACCCATCCCACCGCGAGGTGCAGTTTTGAGTCGATTCTGTTCCAGGTGGAATAGTAGACGGCAATACTCGTGACTTCGACGAGGAAGAAAACCCACTCGATGGCCCAGACGAAGAGAAAGTAATGAATCAACGTGCTGGTAGCCTCGGGGTGAGTGAGGCCGATGGCGAACCAGATTCCCACGCCGCTGACGGTTCCGAAGACAGCGGTAAGAATCAGGAAGAACTTGGAGTAGCCCGCCAGTTCGGCGAGCCAGCGAGTGCGAAGCTGCCCCTCAGGCATGCGTAGCGCCTTGCGCTCGGCCAGCGGCAGATAAAGGCCGCCGCCCACGGCAAATTGCGCGATCATGACGTGAAAAATGGCGATGATGCCAATCACCCAGCCCGAGCCGAGAATCGGAATGTTCCAGAACGGATAATTCATGGTTTAGCTCTCCCGCTTCCTATAGCATCGAAATCTGCTGTCTTCATCTTGTCAGGTGGACAATCCAGAGTCCGGAAGATGAACTCTGTGCTATCCTTCGGTGGCTTAGGATGGCTGTCCTCTCGCATGGCTCGCATCAGCGAACTTAAAAGAGAGTCGTATTTCTGAGGTGTCGGGTTCACATTCTTGAATGATGTTTCATCCAGAAAGCCATAAAGCGCAATCAGAACCTTCGGTGGCGCTATCAGTCCCATGCTGTTTACAGCATCAGTGTATCGACGCTGCACAACGGAATCGTAAGGATGATGCACGGTTCCAGAAAGTGCTGCAATATATTCCTTATATTGCTCAAGCTTTATCTTTCGCCAATCCGCTTCATGATCGCGCTTTTTATTGGAATAGTATGTGATTATCTGCGTGACTATCACAGCAAGAATTGAGAATGCTCCAGAGATAGAAACAATTTCAATGGTTCCTTCCATCACTTCTCCTCTCCACCCGGTCAATCCAACTATGAAATCTCTGCGTAAGTCATTTTGTCTAGCAAGCGTTCCCTCAGGGGCTAAAGCCCACTTCGATTTTGCTGCTTTTGCGGCACGACTAAAGTCGTGCCCTGACACTTCTTGCTACTCTGTTGGTGTTTTTCCGCAGTCTTTAAAGCCGCGCCCTTTCAAAACTTCGCCTTTTGCAAAACAGCCTCAGCATGAACAGCCTGGTCTCTGCCCACATAATTACGTACCTTGAGTTCGTGCTTTCCCAGGTCCCAAAATCGGGACCTGGGGCACCCATCGTTGATACAACTTCAAGCGGTCAGAGACCTTGCAGCTGCCTTACCGAACGGACCAATAACCGATTGCCGTGGTGGCCAACAGGGCAAAGATCACCAGCAGGCCGAAGTAGTGCGCAACGCGGCCGCGCCGTCCTGATTCGCGGGTCGAGTCGTAGAAGGGAATCAAGAGCCAAAGAAGGATGCCGACGTTGACCAGCATCATGCCCGCAATTTCACCGGACGAGCCGGGAAGGACGGCGCCGATCAGCTTCAGCATTTCAAAGGGGCTCATGAAGTACCACTCGGGATGAATGCCAAGCGGCGCGGGCGCCAGCGCGTCGTAGGGCTTGCCCAGCGACCAGGGGAAGACCGCGGCCAGCAGCGTGAGAATGTTGAGCGCGATGAGCCACATGGCCAGGTCCTTGAACATGAAGTTGGGCACGAAAGGCTCGCTCTTGCGCTCGGCGGGCGGCAGGGCTTCAATGCTGGGGGGGGCGGCGTTGCCGTGGCGCTGCACCAGCCAGAGATGAAAGCCGAGCAGCGGCAGGAAGATGGCCGGAAGCACAACCACGTGCAAAGCAAAGAAGCGCTGCACGGTGAACTCGTTCACGTCCAGTCCGCCGCGCAGCATATTTGCCACAGCCGAACCGAAGACCGGAATCGACGCCGGAATCTGCAGGCCGACCTTGGTGGCGAAGTAACTCAACTCATCCATGGGCAGCAGGTAACCGGAGAAGCCAAAGACCGAAGCAAGCCCCAGCAGCGCCAGGCCGCTGAACCAGCCGAACTCGCGCGGCTTGCGGTAAGCCTTCATGAAGAAGACCGAGAACATATGCACCAGGATGGAGAAGATCATCAGGCTGGCGGACCACGCATGGATGGAACGGATCAGCCAGCCAAAGTGCATCACAAACGTGATCTGGCGGACTGATTCGTAGGCTTCCGCTCCGGGCCGGTAGTAGACCAGCAGAAGCACACCGGTAACGCACTGAATCATGAAAAAGAAGAGCGAGAGGCCGCCCCAGTAGTACCAGAAGGATTGGGAGTGGATGGGGACGGTCTTGTGGCGCGCAAAGGCTACCAGCTCGGAGAGGCCCAGGCGTTCATCAACCCAGTCATAAACTGCCTTTAACGTCATGCCTTCTATCCTCTTGCGTTACGTGCGCGAAACCAGCACGCCAGTGTCGGTGACATCCACTTTGAAGAGCTTGAGCGGCTTGGGGGGCGGGCCGCTGACGTTGGCGCCGGTATAAGCGTTGTAAACGCCGCCGTGGCAGGCGCAGTGGATGCGGTCCGCCTCCGGCTCATACTGCACCGTGCAGCCCAGATGGGTGCAAACCGCGGTCATGGCGATCCAGCGGCCATCCTCGTGGTGGATGAGCATGGCCGGAGCGGAGCCAAACTTGAACATCAGCACAGAGCCAGGAGCCAGTTTCTGCGCATCCTTCAGGGGAACTTCGTTGACCGCCGCGGCGTTCTTCTCCATCTCCTCGGGCGAGGCCAGGTAACGGTAGATGGGATAGGCCAGGGCTGCTACATACGCCAGCCCAGCGGCTCCAGCCGCAATCAGAAAGGGGCGGCGGGTATTCTTTTCGCCGGGCTCCTCGGCAACAGGTACGAGATGAGTCTGTTCGGTCATGGCAATCTCTTCGCGCCCCTTCAGGCCGCGCCCTCCATAACTTTCGTGGCGCGCGCTGCTACAGAGGCGAGCCAGCCTACGGCCGCAAGGCCACCAACAAAGATGATCAGGAATATCCCCACGACCCACCAGTTGGTTTCAACAGCACGATCCCAGACGTTATAGCCTTTGGACAACAAGGTAAGGTCGCGGACCCCGTCACGGTAGAGGACGAAGGCAATCTCAATCAGCACGGCAAGATGAACGACTGCCATGCTCACCCAGCGCGCGGAGATCTTGCCGAATCCGGCGATGGCGGCAACGAGAACGGCCACAACGACCAGCGCCAGCCAGAGATAACCCGCAGAGCCAGCATACTTGTAAAGAGGATGGGTTGCGAGGCCAACCTTGACGATCTGCGGCTGCACGCTGGCGGCCCACAACCCGGCTGCCAGATAGACGATGCCGAAGCCCGCGGCCACTTTGCCGCCGAGGCCGGCCAGGAAGCGCTTTTCTTCCACAGTGAAGGTTGAGCGGCCGGCAAGATAAAGCAGCCACAATCCGCCGATAAAGAGGCCACCGGCTATCATCAGCAGCCAGCGCGGGGTCAGCGTGGGATCGCCGGTGGGCAGATAAGCGCCGCTGGACGAGGCGGAGTACATGCGGCTCCAGACTTCAGGGCGCAGCATGAGCGTCATATTGGAGGAGAGCAGGCGGGCGATGGAGCCTGCGAGCAGCCACGCGCTCAGCCCCACCCACCATGCCGCTTTCCCGGCCTCAAGGCGCGCGGTAAAGCGGTAAAGCAGCCAGTAAGTCAGCATGAGGAGGCCGATGATCGAGATCCAGTAAAGGCCAATCATCACGCTGCTGGTGTAAAGCGCGCGGCCATAGAGCACCTGGGAAAACAAGAGCGGCGGCACGGCCAGGTTGATCACGAAGGTCATCACCACCGTAAGCCGGCGCGCCAGCGCCCTGGCGGCGACCAGGGAACTGGACGAGCCGCGAAAGAGACTGAGCAGAACCGCCAGCAGCAGCCCGCCCAACAGCATTTGCACGGCCACAAAGTGCAGCGACAGCGTCACGATATGCAGCAGTTTCAATAGCCATATCGGAGCTGGCAATGGAATTGGATCAACAGCGGGAAAGAATGGCATCGTGCTCTTTCACCCCCAAGGCTGCTTTTTAGACTACCATTATCCACAATCCAAAGTGTTGTGACAACCACTCCATTTGAAGATGCACAAATCAACGGCCGCGCCACGGTACGAGATGATATTAGCCCCTCGCAGCAACTGAAGATAGACTGAGACGCAGCCTTCCTGGCCTTCATGATGGTCAGCGAATGGCTTGCAAAACAGCGCTGGGAGTGTTTCAATCAGGTTATTGAAACAGGGGTGCTCCACGAAGTGGGGCTGAGAAATACCCTAGAACCCGATCCGGATAATGCCGGCGTGGGAAGCTTTCCAATTCAAGTGGCCTTCTTCCTCGATTTGCAGCGTGAGTTCTCCTGTTTCATGAAATTCAAGCACAAGGGGAGTTCATGCTCAGTTTTTCTGCCACAGGTTCGGATCGCATCGCATCTCAATCCTTCACGCTCAATGAGCCTGGGTCGCTTTTTGGCCAGGCTGTTGCGTGCGGCGCGACACTAGCGCGTTGTGTGGCGCGGACCATGGGATTGCTGCTTTGTTGCCTGTTAGCATCTCTATGCGCCACCGCGCAAAGCTCCACGCCTTCGGTTGCCGACGCAGCTTCACAGTCTTCCGCGTCCAAACCCGCTGCGGCCGCGCAGAAGATCCAGCGCGTGACGACAACGGTGGTGGTGCATGGCGAGACAGTGGACGATTATCTTCCAGAAGCTGTCACGGTGGGCACGCTGGACGGCGCGACGCTGAAGGACACGCCGATTTCGGCTACGGTCGTGACTCGCGAGCTGCTTACCGATCAGGGCGCGCGCTTGCTCTCTGATGTGGTGAAGAACGATGCTTCGATTGGAGAGGATTATGCGCCGGTGGGCTACTACGGCGACTACGAGATTCGCGGCTTTCCAATTGATCTGGCTACCGGCCTCGAAATCAACGGCATGACCATCGCCGGCGAGCAGGATGTGCCGCTGGAAAACAAGGAGCGCGTCGAGTTTCTCAAGGGCATTGCCGGGGTGGAGAGCGGCGTGGCCTCGGCTGGCGGGCTGATCGACTACGTGACCAAGCGGCCGGCGGTGATTGAGGCTCTTGACGTGGCTACCGACCATCGCGGCAGCAGCTACGGTGCGGTTGATCTGGGACGGCTTTTCGGCAGCCGCAAGCAAGTGGGCGCGCGCGTAAATCTGGCCGGCGAACAGATTGAGAGTTATGTGAACGATGCCGACGGATGGCGCGCGGTGGGCGCGGGCGCGGCCGACTGGAAACTTGCTCCGAAGGCGATCTGGAAGGGCGACTTCGAATATCAGCACAAGGTGGAGCGCTCGGTCTGCGGCTATCAACTTCTGGGCGGAACGACAGTGCCCGATCTCGACAAAGTCTATCCTTCGACAATGCTCGGCGAGCAGTCGTGGGAGAAGCCAAACACCTTCGACACATTCAACACCGGCACGCGGCTGGACTACGATTTGCCGCATGGGTGGCGGGCCTTTGCCGCAGCGAGTTATAGTCATTCGCTGATCGACGACAACGTGGTTTATGCGTATGGTTGCGGTTATGAAGCTTCCTGCACCGATTTGGGCGGCACGTCTCCTGATTACTTTTTTGCGCCCGATGGCGGATATGACATTTACGACTACCGCAATCCGGGCGAGTTGCGCATTGACGCGCAGGCCGAGGCGATGGCTGCCGGCCACTTGAGAACCGGAGCCGTTACGCAGGATCTGGCGGCTGGTGGCGTGCTCTTTCTGCGCAGCTTTCAGCAGCCGGGACAGCCTCCGGCCGACGCGCCCGCGACCGTACAGAACGGTTCCGTATACACCTACGTCGGTTCGGAGAATATCTTTCAGCCAAACGCGGTGTTTCCCATCGAAAGCCCTCTGCAGTCTGCCGGGCCGCGCACGCTCAACGAAGACAACCATCAGGCAGCCGCCGTGCTCCAGGACCGTATTCATCTTCCCGGCCGCGTGCAGTTGTTGATCGCGGGACGCTACGATTCCGTACGAGATCATAACTTCGGAGGAGAGAGCGCAACGGACAGGAAAGTCTGGCTGCCGCAGTACGCGGCCAGTTACAACCCGGTAGAGAATTTGACGCTGTATGGAAACTACGGCGTGCTGCTCTCTTTGGGACCGCAGGCGCCATGGTGGGCTGGCGGCTACTACTTGAGCCCGTTCTATACGCGGCAAGCCGAGGTAGGCGCAAAGTACGAACCAAACCAGCGCGTTCTTCTGACGACGGCATTCTTCCACATGCGCGCGCCGTTCTTCTATCCAAAAATAATTGATGCCCAGGGCGATCAGAGTTTTGTCTCTGAAGGCCGCGAAACGCATGACGGCATCGAAGTGAACGCGGAAGGAAAAGCAGCGAACTGGCTGCGGCTGACGGCTTCGGCGGCGGCGATTCGCGCAATTTCCGACGATACGGGCACGCCGACCTTCGACAACAAGCAGGTGCTCAATGTGCCGCATCTGCGCACGACGCTGTTTGCGGATCTGCTGCTGCCGCACGCGCGAGGACTGCACCTGATGCCTGGTTGGAGTTATACCGGCCGCAAGGAAGCAACGCGCGACGATGCGGTGAGTGTCTCCGGATACAATCTGTTCAATCTGGGGGCTCGCTACACACCGGGCGGCGAACAGGGCCGCGTGACGTTCCGGATTTACGCCGACAACATTACCGACAAGCGCTACTGGAAGGATACCGGCGCCAATTATGGCGACACTTTCATTCACCTTGGCGCGCCGACGACGGTGCGGCTTTCGGCGCATTACACTTTCTAGTTTTGCAAGCAAGGACAAGAGGATGCACACGCGATGAGCATGACGGCAAAGGCGCACGGACTGGATGGCACGCTGGTAGAACCCGACTGGCCGCCGCTCACGCTGGACGAGGTGCGCACGCTGCTTGCCGAGTTCCCCGGCTGCAACGAGCCGATGCGGATTCTCTCCGTCAGTCCGCGCCCGCTTTCGGCGGCAAGCGTGGTGGAGTCGGCCAATAGACGCGTTTTCATCAAGCGTCAACACCGGGCAGTGCGCGATCGCGAAGGGCTGCTTGAAGAGCATCGCTTCATGCGGCATCTGTGGGCGCATGGCGCGCCGGCGCCGCGCGTCTTAGAAAACTCTTCGGGCGAGACAGCCATTGAAAGCGACCCCTGGATCTACGAGGTGCATGAGGTGCCGGAGGGCGTGGACCTTTACGAGGACGCGCTCTCGTGGACGCCGTTTTTTTCTGCCGGGCACGCGCGCTCGGCGGGAGAAATGCTGGCGCGGCTGCATCTGGCTTCGCGGGGATTCGGCGCGCCACGGCGCAAGGTACAACCGCTGGTTGCCAGCTTCACGATTTTTGCGGCGGAGGATGCTGGCGCGGCGATGAAGCACTATCTGGCGGCGCGGCCCGCGCTGGCCACAGATGCGGCTACACGCGAGGGCTGCCGCGAGGCGCTGAAGTTGCTTGCGCCGTTTCATGAGGAACTGAGGCCCCTGATGCCAGCGCTTGAGCCGTTGTGGACGCACAACGACCTGCATGGCTCCAATCTGCTTTGGAGCGATGCAAGCGACGAAGCGAGGGCTGTGGCAGTAATCGACTTCGGGCTGGCCGACCGGACGAATGCCGTGCACGACCTGGCGCAGGCCATCGAACGCAGCATTGTGGAGTGGCTTGCGCTGCATGAAGGACAGGAAGACACCGACGACGTGCCCGTGCACATCGATCATCTGGAAGCGCTGCTGGACGGCTATGAATCGGTGCGCCCGCTGAGCGGAGAAGAGGCCGCGGCCCTGACGCCGATGACCGCGCTGTGCCATGCGGAGTTTGCGCTGACGGAGGCGGATTATTTTCTGGGCGCGCTGCATTCCAAGGAAAACGCACGTGTTTGCTCGGAGGGCTATCTTGTGGGTCATGCGCGCTGGTTCCGCGGAGCGGGCGGCCGCAAGTTGCTGGATGCGATTCGTTGCTGGGCCGCGAAACGCAAGCGGCAAGAGACAGCGCTGATGGGAGCCGAAGACTGATGCACTGGACCGCAATAGCGAATTACGTTGCAGCAAACTGGCTGGAGGATGCGGGCGTTGTGACGACGGTGGTGGGTATCTGGCTCACCACGCGCCGCAAACTCATCTGCTGGCCGGTGGTGCTCGTCTCCGACGTGCTCTACCTGATAGTTTTTTACCGCGTCCGGTTGTACTCCGATGCGCTGTTGCAGCTCTTCTTCCTGGCTTTCACACTATACGGCTGGTGGTATTGGTGGCGCGGTGTGCGCGAAGAGGGCGAGGTGCGCGTGGTCCGGATGACGCTGCCAGGCCTTGTGGCAGGATTGGCTGCGGGTGCGGCGGGAAGCGTGCTGCTGGGATTGCTGATGGTGCGAATCGGCGCGGCCCTGCCCCACCTGGATGCCACGCTAGCCAGCTACAGTCTCGTTGCCAGTTGGTGGCAGGCGCGCAAACACATCGCCAATTGGTGGCTGTGGATTGCGGTGGACCTGGTCTACATTGGCGAATACATCTACAAGGGCCTGAGGCCGACCGCGGCGCTGTATGCGCTGCTGGTGGCTCTGGCCGTGCTGGGCTTGCGCGATTGGCGGCGCGCTTCCAGGCTCTCAGAATCGAAGGCTGAAGCACCCGCTACTGTGAGTTAGATTGCGGTTTGCACTACATTCTTGAGCGGCTCGCCAGCGATGTAGCGGCGCAGTTCGCCGGCAGCGATGCGCAAGGCGCGCGGCGCAAACTGCGGTGTCGCTCCGGCCACGTGAGGCGTAAGCAGCAGGTTGGGACAGCTCCACAGCGGGTGGCCTTCGGGCAGCGGCTCGGGATCGGTAACGTCAAGAGCGGCGCGAATGTGGCCCGCATGGAGAGCTTCAATCAATGCGTCTGTGTCCACGATGGGCCCGCGCGCGGCGTTGACCAGCAGAGCGCCCTGGGGCATGAGGGCGAGTTGGCGATGGCCGATGAGATGATGCGACTCCGGAGTCGAAGGCAAAATCAGAATTACGATTTCAGCTTGCGGCAGCAGGCTGTCGAGTTCGGCGACGGTGTGGACCGGCGGCTCAGTACGCGCCGTGCGGGCCACGCGCACCAGTTCAACATGAAAGGGCGCAAGCATCCGCTCGATTTCTTTGCCGATTGCACCATAGCCCACCAGCAACGCCCGCTTGCCGGTGAGTTCCTCCAGCGCCACAGGCGGGAATTGCGGACGCGCATCGCCTGTCATGCCGGCGTAGTGGTCGCTGGCCTCTAGGCGGCGCTTCCACTGTTCAGTGCGCTGCACGTCGAGATAAAACGGAAAGTACTTCAGTGTGGCCAGAATGGCGCTGATGGTCCACTCGGCGGTGGAGATATTATGCGCGCCGCGGGCATTGCAGATGGTGACATGCGGTCCGACGAGGCCGGGTATCCATTCCGTGCCGGCCATGAGCGCCAGAATCAGGCGCACGCCGCGCAGACGCGGCCAGATGCGAATGGCAGGCCCTGCAAAAATGCCGGGAATCCAGACGTCAATGTCGATGTCATGATCGAGATCTTTGGGCAGGGGAATGAGTTCGACTTCCGGAGGGAAATCGCGCAATAAATCCGTGGACAGGGAAGATGGATAGCCAACTCGCAACATGAGATTCACACGCGCTCAGAAAGCAAGCGCCTGCCTCTTATGCTACACGGGAAGGGCCGTTGTGCAGTGATATAGACCCTGATAACGCGACAGGCGAAATGGAAAAAAGTCGGGGCTGCCATCGCCTGAGCCCGCCGGAATGAGGCATCCTGTAAGAGTGAGGCGCTTGCGCCGGGGATTGCACCTATGCGCCTGAGGGCAGACAAGACGTGGTCTCAGCAGCAGCTTGCGATCAAGCTGCGCGTGGAGCCGGAGGAGAACCCTGGGTTCTTTACCTGGGAGCGCCGGCGGCTGCTGATCCATGCGGCAAAAACGGCGCTGGCGGCTGCGCTGTGCTGGTGGATCGCCATGCTGATTGGGCTGCCAGACGGCTACTGGGGCTCCATCAGCGCCATCATCGTGCTGCAATCGAATTTCGGCTCGACCATTTCCGCCTCGCGCGACCGCGTTTTCGGGACGGTAATCGGCGCGCTGCTCGGCTTCTCGTTCACGCAGTTTGGCGCGCTGCCGTGGAACTTTATGCTGGCCGTGCTGACGGCGGTGATTGTCTGCGGTCTGCTGGGCCTGCGCAGCAGTTCGCGGCTGGCCGGGGTGACGATTTGCATTGTGATGCTGGTGGAAAAAGGCGGCTCTCACTGGACCATTGCGCTGGACCGCGTGATGGAGGTCTTTCTGGGCATTCTGGCGGCGCTGGCAATCTCCACGCTGGTGTACCCGGATCGCGCGCGGCTGCGGCTGCGCGAGGGACTGGCGCAGGAGTTTCTGGTGCTGGCCGCGTTTTTCGAGGGGATCTTCGAGGGCTTTCGCGGCTCGCCCGCCGCCAACCTGCCTGCGCTGCGCGAGAGTGTGCAGGCCACGCTGCGCGACAACATCAAGTTGCTGGAAGAGGCGCGCAACGAGCCTTCCGGCGGCCCAGGATGGCGCGAGGGCCTGGGAATGCTGGCGCAGTTTGGCCACTCGCTTTTTGATGCTCTCTTGGCGCTGGAGCTCGCGGTCAAGGACAGCCACGAGGATCGGTACGCGCAACAATTGGAACCCGCCCTGGGGCAGCTTGCCGTGGACATTCGCGCGGGCTTCCACCACGTGGCTGAATGCACGCACACCTGGCGCTTTCACGTTCCGCCGCCGAAGCTGAATCTGGAGGAGGACATTGCGCAACTGGAAGCGCGCATGGCCGAGGTGCGGCCAACAGGCTACCAGTTTTCGCAGGACGAGATTCTGCGCGCCTATGCCGTGCAACTTCATTTGAAGCAGATTGCGCGGCTGCTGCGCGCCTCACGCGTCGAGACAAGCCGCGCCATCGGCGAGGCGCAGCAGTAAGACGGCCTTTCGACAGCCGCCACATGGATCAGACTGCGAGCAGGTCCGTGTAGACGGCCATGCCGACCACCGCATCGGCGCCCAGGGCGTCGAGCGCATCGACCTCCTGCTGGCTGCGAATGCCACCGGCCACGATGAGTTGCCGCTGCGTGAGCTTGCGCAATCGCGCGGCCGCGTCGATCGGAAAGCCCTGCATCATCCCTTCGCCGTCCACATGCGTGTAAAGAAATGCGCTGACGTGGGGCTCGAGCTGCGGAATCGCTTCGTCGGGCGTGAGCGCTACCTCCGCCTTCCAGCCCTTCACGGCGATGCGGCCATTCTTCGTGTCGATGCCAGCGACGACGCGCTCCGCGCCAACAGCGGCGGCGAGGCTGGCGGCAAACTCGGTGTTGACCGCTCCCTCTGCGGAAAAAAGCGCCGAGCCAATGATGACGCGCTTTGCGCCCGCGTCCAGCACCTGCCGCGCGCGCTCGATGGAGTGGATGCCGCCGCCGGCCTGAACTGGTAGCCGCTTGGCAATCTGGGCGACGAGTTGTGAATTGTCGCCCTGGCGCATGGCCGCGTCCAGGTCGATCAGTTGCACCAGAGGAAAGCGCGCGAATTTTTTGATCCAGTATTCGAAATCGTCAAAAGCCAGGCGCAGTTTTTCGCCTCGCACAAGCTGAACGATTTTTCCGCCCAGCAAATCTATGGAAGGAATCAGCATGGAAGCCTCACGGAGACGCCGGCCCTGGCCAGCTCTTCTTTAAGCGAACGGGCGCTGGAAACGCCGAAATGAAAAATGCTGGCAGCCAGAGCCGCATCGGCTCGTCCGCGACCGAAGACATCGACAAAATGATCCACGGTGCCCGCGCCGCCGGAAGCGATGACGGGAATGTTGACGGCCTCGCTGACCGCGGCGGTCAACTCGCAATCAAAGCCATTCCGCGTGCCGTCGCAGTCCATGGAAGTGAGCAGAATTTCGCCCGCGCCGCGAGCTTCGGCCTCGCGCGCCCACTCGACTGCGCGCCGGCCCGTGAGCTTGCGGCCGCCCTGGACAAAGACCTGCGCATCACGCACCGGGTCGGCGGCTTGCGGATCGCGTCGCGCGTCAATGGCAACGACCACGGCCTGCGCGCCGAAGCTGCGGCCAATAGAGTCAATCAGCGTGGGGTCGGCGAGAGCGGCGGAGTTGACGCTGACCTTGTCCGCGCCAGCTTCGAAAACCTGCGCGGCATCGTCGGCGGAGCGAATGCCGCCGCCAACGCAGAAAGGAACGAATAACTCACGCGCTGTGCGGCGCACGGTATCGAGCAGCGTGGAGCGGCCCTCGTGCGTCGCCGTAATGTCGAGCAGCACTATCTCATCCGCGCCTTCGCGGGCATGGCGCGCGGCCTGCGTGGCCGGATCTCCGGCGTCGATGATATCGACAAACTGCACGCCCTTCACGACGCGGCCGTCGCGCACGTCGAGGCAGGCGATAATGCGTTTGGTAATCATGACTTTCTCCCTACGACGTGGCGGGCGATCAGGTCGTTGAGTTCTGCTCGCTGTTCTGGAGACATTGCTTGTGTAGGGAAAAGCAAGAACTTATCTTTGTCAAGATAGAGTAGAGTCATCTTTTCGTCCTGAGCGAATCCCACTATCGCATTCCAGAAATACTTCTCTTCGCTTACCTCCGGTTGCCCCGAGAGGATGCAGTTGTCATCTAAATCGATATAGCAGCTCCGATCTTTTCGCGTCGGCGAAAAAAGTCGCCTGAACCCCCTACGATCTACGTAAAGTTGCATAAACGGCGAGGCAACGGAAGCCACCAGAGATCCTGCACCGAAAGCGATAAAAATCGCAAACAGTTGTGACTGGCTATTGCAAAACATGGCTAACGTCAGGTAAATGATCGCTTGCATGGGCCAGATGAATGGCCGGACGCGACAGAGAATACTTTGACGTCTGCGGAGCCGAAGTGCGGCTTTCCAATCTGCGAAGGATAGCGAGTAACTCAAGAGCATCTTTTAATCTCCAAGAAATTGCCGAGAATCTTCAGGCCCGTTGCGCCGGATTTTTCGGGATGAAATTGCGTGCCCATTACGTTGCCGCGCTCAACTGCCGCTGCGAATGGCTCGATGTAATGCGTGACGGCAGCGGTATCGGCTGTGACAGGAGCTTTGTAGGAGTGCGTGAAGTAGACGTACTCGCCCGGCTCGACGCTGGCGAGGAGGCGCGAGTTGGGCCGAACTTCGAGAGAATTCCAGCCGACGTGCGGGACTTTTTCCTGGCCTTCGGGAAAGCGCGCGCACGATTCGGCAAAATGTCCGAGACCGAGTTGCTCGGGCGCTTCGCTGGAGCCTGCGTAGAGCCACTGCATGCCAACACAGATGCCGAGAAAAGGAACACCGCGCGCAATCGCCGCTCGAATCGCGGGCGTGAGGCCGGTTGCATCCAGCCGCTCGGTAGCCGCGAAGTGACCCACGCCGGGCAGCACGATGCGTTCCGCAGATTCGACGAGCGCAAGATCGCCATCGGTCACAATCGCCTCCGCGCCCAAGTGGCGCAGCGCCTTCAACACCGAAGTCAGATTGCCCGCTTTGTAGTCGATTACTGTTACGCGCATTTGTTCTTCTCCATACTCATGCAAATCATCGATCTCGCCTTTTCGCGGGGGCTAAAGCCCCGGTCCTTTTTTGCCTTCTGGCGGCACGACTGAATTCGTGCCCTGATACAAAACAAGCCTGCGAAAAACTTTTCCAGTTCTACAGTTGTACTTTCTTAAATTCTAGAAGGCGGCAGAGTTCCGGGCCTGAAGGCCCCGCAATTCGCTCTCTTTCAGGGGGCTGAAGCCCCCTGCTCCCTCCGAAATCCTCAAGTATTCATCTGTAGTACTAGAGCAATCCCTTCGTGCTGGGCAGCATTTCGCCCAGTTGCTTGTCGCGCGAACACGCTACGCGCATCGCGCGGGCGAAGGCTTTGAAGATGGCTTCGATCTTGTGATGGCTGGAGCGGCCGTACATGGTCTTCACGTGAACATTGGCGCGAGCGCCGCGCGCGAAGGCCTCGAAGAAATCAGTGACCAGTTCGGTTTGCAAATCACCAACGAGGCGCGTGCGCACCTTGGTATCGACGGCGTAAGCCGCGCGCCCGCTCAGGTCCACGGCGGCAATGGCGAGGGTTTCATCCATGGTCATGATGAAGTAACCGGCGCGCAGAATGCCGCGCTTGTCACCGAGAGCGCGGTCGAAGGCCTCGCCCAGCGCGATGCCTACGTCTTCGACGGTGTGGTGCTGGTCCACGTCGAGATCGCCGTCGCACTTGAGTTCGACATCGAATGCGCCGTGACGCGTGAACAGTTCCAGCATGTGATCGAAGAAGCGAATGCCGGTGGAGACCTTGTATTGGCCGCTGCCTTCAATCGTCAGCTTGATGGCAATGCGCGTCTCGGTCGTGTTGCGTTCAAAACTCGCGGTGCGCGGGGCGGAGGGTTTAGCAATTTCCTTGGGCGTCACAGAGCGCCTCCTTTGGCTTTCAATGCGGCAAACGTTTCTTTGAGCGCCGATGCAGCCTGGCGCATCTGCTCGCGGGTTCCGATGGTGATGCGCACGCGGCCTTCGCAGCCGGGGTCGCTGGAACGGTCGCGGACGAGCACGCCCGCCGCGCTCATCAGGCGCGTGAACTCCTTGTGCTGCGTGCCGATTTCGGTCAGGACAAAGTTGGCGCTGCTGGGCCAACGGCGAACTCCGGCAGCATCGAGCGCGGCTTCGAATTCGGCGCGCGCGGCCTTCACTTCGCCGACATACCAATTGAGATAAGTCTCATCTTCGAGCGCCGGAGGCAGGCATGCAAGCGCCAGCGAGTTCACGCTGTAAGGCGAGAGCACGCGCTTGATCCAGCACATCAATTCCACCGGACCGGCAAGCAGACCGAGTCGCAATCCGGCAAGGCCATAGGCTTTGGAGAAGGTGCGCGCGACGATGAGATTGGGCACCGCGCCAACCAGATCGATAACTGTTTCGCCGAAAAAGTGGAAGTAGGCTTCATCGACCAGCAGCACGGCGTGGGGCGCGCGGCTGGCAATTTCAAGCAACTGCGCGCGCGTGGCCACAGTGCCGGAAGGGCTGTTGGGATTGGCGATGGCAATGATCTTGGTGCGCGGCGTGATGGCCGCGAGCAGGCGCTCGAAGGGGAAGCTCAAGTCATCGCCCGCAAGGATCGGAACCGCGCGCGCGTCTGTCGCCGATGCGTAGATCTCATACATCGTGTAAGTCGGGACGGGGAGCAGAAGCTCGTCGCCACTTTCGAGAAAAGCCTCGAAGAGCACGTGAATGGCCTCGTCCACGCCGTTGGTGAGCGCAACCTGCGGGGCGGCAAGGCCGAGATATTTGGCAACGATGGCCTCGACCGGCTCACGCTCGGGATAGCGCGTGAGGTCGCTGGCGGAAATGCGGCCGAGCACCTCGCGCACCTTGGGCGAGCAGGCAACGGTGTTCTCGTTGAAGTCCAGACGCAGCGCGTCGCGGCAGCCCAGGGGAGGGTGATACTCCTGCATGGCCTTCACACGTGCGCGTGGCTCTACCGGCGATTTCACTGTTGCTGTTTCAGTCATGCTTGCTCCTCTTCTTCACCAAGCGAACGCGAATGGCTTCGGCGTGGCCAGTGAGGCCTTCGGCTTCGGCCAGCAGAGCGGCGGGCGGGCCTAGGACGCGAATGGCCTGCGACGAATACTGCTGTACAGTGATGAGCTTGACGAAGTCGTTGACGCTGAGACCGCCGCGCACCCGCGCCTGACCACCTGTGGGCAGCGTGTGATTGGGGCCGGAGATGTAGTCGCCCATGGGCTGCGCGCTCCAGCGGCCCATGAAGACCGAGCCAGCGTTCTGCACCCAGTTGAGATCGCCGGCGGCATCCACGGTGAGGTGCTCAGGCGCAAGGCGATTGGTGATTGCGTGCGCCTCGTCCAGGGTCGATGCGACGATGGCCAGGCCGTAGCTATCGAGAGACTGGCGCGCAATGGGGTTGTTACGGCTGCGCAGTTTGGCTTCGGCGATGACTTCTTTGGCCAGATCGGCGCGCGTGGTGATGAAGATGGCGAGCGCTTCGGGATCGTGCTCAGCCTGCGCAACAAGGTCAGAGGCGATGTCGGCCGCGCGGCCGCTTTCACTGGTGACAATGGCTTCGGTGGGACCGGCAAGCATATCGATGGCGCAGTCAAAAGCCACGAGACGCTTGGCGGCGGTGACGTAGAGATTGCCGGGGCCAACGATCTTGTCAACGCGCGGAAGGCTCTTGGTTCCATAGGCCAGCGCGGCCACAGCGTGCGCGCCGCCGAGGCGATAGAACTCCGTTAGCCCAAGCAAGTGCGCGGCGGCGAGAGTTTCCGGCGCGGGCTTGGGCGAAACAACAGCGATGCGCTCGACGCCAGCAACCTGCGCGGGAATGGCCGTCATGAGCAGCGTGGAGGGCAGTGGATGGCGGCCGCTGGGCACATAGCAGCCCACCGAACCAAGAGCGCGAACAAGCTGGCCAGTGGTAAGGCCGGGAATGGGCTTCTCGCACCAGGAGGCGGGCAACTGGGAAACAGCGAAGGCGCGAATCTGCTCTGCGGCTGTGGACAAAGCCTCGCGCAGCGCGGGATCGATTACCTCCCACGCGGCGGCCATTTCCTCCCGCGTGATGCGCAGGCTGGCGGCATCCTTGAGCCCGTCGAACTGGGCCGCATAGCGCAGTAATGCGAGATCGCCCTGCCGGCGCACATCGGAGACGATGCGCCTGACGGCGGGCAACACAGCATCGAGCGCCGCGCCGCCGCGATCTTCGAGAGCGGCGAGCGTTTCCGCGGTCTGCCGCGCGCCGCTACCTTTGGTTCGGATCAGTTTCATTGCCTGCCTCCGGCTTCGAGAACCTCTTACGGCTGAAGCTACGCCCTTTCAAGACCTAAAAGGTCGAGGTTCGTGGTCTCCCACCCTAGGTCTCCGACAGCATAATCTTGTACCTCAAGTTCGTGCTTTCCCAGGTCCCAAAAGCGGGACCTAGGGCACCCAGCGTTGGTACAACTTCAAGCTGTCATGGACCTAGCGACAAACACAAAGACGTCGCGAAGGTGGGGCACCCACATTTCAGTCATGATAAAGACTCGTTAGAGCACGACCTTGTTGAGCGGGTACTCGACGATGCCCGTTGCCTTCGCCGCCTTGAGACACGGAATCACGTCGCGGGCCACGCCCTCTTCGACGATGGTGTTGACCGCGACCCATTCGGAGTTACTGAGCTGAGAGACGGTTGGCGAGTTAAGCGCTGGCAACACGGCCAGAACCGCGTCGAGATCGACTTGCCGCACGTTGAGCATGAGGCCGACCTGCGATTGGGCGTCGATGGCGCCGCGCAGCATGAGCGCAATCTGATTGATTTTTTTCTGCTTCCACGGATCGGCGAGTGCATTCTGGCCGGCGATCAGATGCGTTTCGCTCTCCAGGACCGTATCGATGATCTTGAGGTGGTTGGCCTTCAGCGAGCTGCCGGTCTCAGTAACTTCGACGATGGCGTCGGCCAGCATGGGCGGCTTGACTTCCGTTGCGCCCCAACTGAATTCGACCTTGACGCTGACACCCTTCTGGGCAAAGTAATTCTTTGTGACTTCGACCAGTTCGGTGGCGATGGTCTTCCCTTCGAGGTCTTCAGCCTTCTCGAAGCCGCTGCCTTCAGGCACGGCGAGCACCCAGCGCACCTTGCGGCGGCTCTGCTTGGCATAGGTCAGCGAAGTCACGCTGGTGACATCGAGGCCGCTTTCGACGACCCAGTCAATGCCGGTGAGGCCGGCGTCGAGAACCCCGTGATCGACGTAGCGAGCCATCTCCTGGGCGCGAATCAACATGCACTCGACATCGGGGTCGTCGATCGATGGGAAGTAGGAGCGGCCGTCGGTGTAAATGTTCCAGCCGGCGCGCGCAAAAAGAGCAATGGTGGCATCCTGCAGGCTTCCTTTGGGAATGCCGAGTCTGAGCTTGTTATCCACGATTCTCCTCTTTCTTGCTGGCGGATTGCTGGCCGGCGGCGGCTACCTGCAAGGGTTTGGTAAAGCAACTGACCGTGCCCTCGTGGCAAACGAGTCCATCACCCTCGACGATGACCCGGAAGAGCAGCGTGTCATTGTCGCAGTCGGTTGCGGCGGAGACGACGCGCAGGCGGTTTCCGCTGGTTTCGCCTTTCATCCACAGCTTCTGGCGGGTGCGGCTCCAGAAGGTGACGTAGCCGGATTCAAGTGTTTTGGCGTAGCTCTCAGGGTTGAGAAAGCCCACCATCAGCACCTCGCCGGTGCGCGCATCCTGCACGATGCCGGGCGCGAGGCCATCCATCTTGTCGAAGTCGATTATTGGATTCGGGTTGCTCATGTTTTTCCTTGTTCTGATTGGGATTTTTTGCGTGGGCAAGAAAAAAGCCCACCGGCATGGGTTGCCGGCGGGCTTGATGTTTCCTTGATCTCTCTGGCCGTTTACATCAGGCCATAACAGCTCGCCGGCATGTGGCTCACATGATGATGGTGGTGACCGTAATGGCGGTGGCTCTGCATCTATTTGAAGATTAAGGGAAACCGGGCGCGGTGTCAACCGAAACCTGCTTCGGCTCCGCAAACCAGGGCCGCTACACTTCCCCAGCGGCGTGTGCCTCACCTGCCTGCTCCGGGCTCTTTTCCTGATGCAGCAAATCGATCACGCGTTGATACAAGCGGTTGCGCACCCCAAACCGTTCGGATGCGCGGGTAACATAGCGCACTCGGATGTCGATATTCGAGCCGGAGGGACGCAGATTCACCGCCGGAGCCGCGCTGAATCGGCTCAGGCCATCGTCGCGAGCACCGCGTTTCCACTCCTGTTCCGCGACGCGCGCGCTCTCTGCCGTTTCATCTTCCACCGCTTTTTGAATGCGCTCCACCATCTCTTTCGGGTCGCCGGCTGCCGGGATGCTGACCGTGATCTCATCCCACATCCACTGCCCGGCGGTGGAGAAGTTGAAGTACTTTCCGCGAATCGCGAAGCTGTTGATGAAGGTAATGCGGCGGCCGGTTGGGTGGCCCCTTTCCGCCAAATCCCCGGTTTCCAGCAGGGTGGTGCTCATCAGCCCAATCTCGGTCACCTCGCCGCCAACGCCGTCGATCTCGACCCAATCTCCGATGCGAATTCCGTTCTTGCCCATGAGGACAAACCAGCCGAAAAACGCGAGGATGAAATCCTGCATTGCGATGGTGAGTCCGGCTGTGACCAGTCCAAAGATTGTAGAAATCTGCTGCGGCCAGCCGAAGACAACCAGCAGAATAATCAGGACACCAACGACCTGAATAGCCAACTGCAAGACGGAGCGCAGGGTTTGCATCTGCCTGTGGTCGAGCGCAGGATTGGCCATCAGCCGCCGCACAAGGGCATCGCAGAGCACAATGCAGATGAGGATGAAAGCGATCAGCGCCAGCGATTGCAAGATCAGATGCAACAGAATGCGATGTTGCAGAAGCATCTGGGCAGACCATTTGCCGTAGATGGCGGCGAGCTGCTGCTCGGTTTGGATGCGGTCGTTGCAGATGGTGAGAATCTGGCGCTGCTCGCTCCGGTCGATAATGCCTGCCATCCTGGACACGCGGTCCGCAGAATCGCCGGCTGGCGTGGCCGCGCCAGCATTGGCAGTGGCCTCAAGAGCGTTGTGCGCGGCCGTCAGAGTGGCTGCATCGGCTTGCGCCTGCTGCATGGCCTGCTGGATCAATGCGTAGCGGTCGAGCTGACTTTTCCATGCCATCAGCCTCGTTGCCAGCGTGCCGTGCCGCTTGACGGACAGAACCGCCACCTGGCCATCGCCGTGCGCCCCGGCGTCGTACTTGCGCATCAACGCCTCATGCGCAGCAAGCTCGCTCTGAATCTGAGCGCGATGATCGCCCGAGGCGCGATCAAGCTCCTGCTGTGCCTCGTCGAGTTGGTCGGAATCGAGCCCGAGCTGGGCTTTGGCAACATCAAGGTCGTCGTCGCTGTCAGTTGGCTGCGCGGCTTCTTTCGACGGATTTGCCTGGGAAGCGGATGCGGGGGTCAGGCTCTTGACCAGCGCCTGGTCCTGCTTGACGAGTTGTTCAAGCTGCTTGACCCTCTGCGAGAGAGCCAGCGCTTCGCCCGTGAGATTGCGATGCCGCGCCTGTGCGCTGGCCTGGCGCAACGCAGAAGCAAAGGCCTGGTCCACTTCGTGATCGGCCAGACGCTCGGCTTCGCGCGCGTACTCATTCTCCTCGGCGGAGACTGCCAGCGGCGCCAGAGCTTCGGCCGTTTGCCAGGGACGCAGATCGACGAAGGCCTTCTGGCCGTTCACAACGCCGAGGCCCTTGCCCTGCCTCGAAAGGAAGGGAAGATTCGCCATGGCGTCGCGCGTTGTCCATGAGAAGATCAGGCACAAACACAGCAAGACGACTATCGTGACCAGAAAGATCAGACTGGTCCGGCTAAAAAGGCGTTTGCGGACGGCGCGGTCAGGAACGGGAGCAACGGGAGGTATTGCCATAAAACAATTGTTGCAGGTCGATCAGGCTTCGGGCTTGAAAAAAACGATCAGAGCTCCGTCAGACGCAGGGTGAAGTTCTGATTGAAAACGGATTATTCCCGAGGGCGGCTTGCGATTGGCTCAAGACAAGGCGGAGAATGGAGCCGTGCGAGCGCGAGTGAGATTTACGGTTTTAGCGGTGGCGATGCTGGGAGTTTGTCTGGCTGGAATGGCCCAATATCAGGATCGCGATTCCCGTGGAATTCCCAAGACATCCGAAGAAGCCCCGCCTCCGGAGGATCGCATCGACATCAATCACGCCAGCGTGGATGAACTGCTGAAGGCGCCCGGCATGACGCGCAGTTGGGCCGGGCGCATCGTTCGCTTCCGGCCTTACCGCACCAAGCAGGACCTGGTGGAGCGCGGCGTGGTGACCAGCCAGGTCTACGTCCGCATCATGGATTACGTGATCGCGCACCGGGAGAAGCAGTGACGGCCGCAGAGAATCTTCTCGGAACGGAAAACTTCTTCCTATTGAAAAGGGGCGCGACCTTGGCCGCGCCCCTTTTCAAAACAGCGAGTTGTTCAGGGTTCTGTTACGCCTGGGCCGTCTCAGGCGCAGGCGCGTCGCCGCGCTTGAGCAGCCTGCTCAGGAGCACGTAAAGCACAGGGATAAAGAACAGGTTAAGTACGCTGGAGAGCAACATGCCGCCGACGATGGTGGTGCCCACGGAGCGGCGGCCCAGGGCGCCTGCGCCGGTAGCGAAGACCAGAGGCAGAATGCCGAGGATGAAGGCGAACGAGGTCATCAGAATCGGCCGGAGTCGCAACTCAGCGGCTTCAATGGCAGCCTCGCGGATGGAGCGTCCCTTCTTTCGCAACTGCTCGGCAAACTCGACGATCAGAATCGAGTTCTTCGCCGAGAGGCCGATGAGCATGACCAGGCCTATCTGGCAGTAGACGTCATTCGACATTCCCCGCGCCGCCACCAGGCCCAGCGCGCCCAGCACCGCCATGGGCACGGCCAGCAAGATGATGAACGGCAGCGCGAAGCTCTCGTATAGCGCCGAGAGGGTCAGATAGATGACCAGGATTCCCAGCCCGAAGATGAGAATCGCCTTGCCGCTGGACTCGATTTCGTCCAGGGTCAAGCCTGTCCACTGATAGGTCATGCCAGGCATCATTACCTGCTTGGCCAGATCCTCCATGCTGGCGATTCCCTGCCCGGAGCTATAGCCGGGCGCGGGCGAACCGTCAATTTCAACGGCACGGAAGAGGTTGTAGTGGTTGATGACTGGCGGGCCGGAACTTTCCGTCACGGTCGCCAGATTGTCCAGCGGAATCATCTCGCCCAAATCCGAACGCACATAGAAGTTATGCAAGGCGCTGGCGGTCATGCGGAAGGGCTGGTCGGCCTGGACGTACACGCGATAGGTGCGGTTGTTGTAATCGAAGTCGTTGACGTACTGCGATCCCAGGAAGACGCCGAGCGTGGTGGTGATCTGGGAGAGCGGAACGCTCATGGCCTTGGCCTTTTCGCGATCGATGGTCACCAGCACCTGGGGATCGTTCGCGGAGAAGGTGGTCAGCAGGCCGGTCATATCCTTCCGCTGGCGGCTGGCCGCCACAATCTGATGGGCCACGCGGTCCATGTCGGAGAGCTTGTTGCCCCCCTGGTCCTGAAGCATGAACTGGAAGCCGCCGTAGCTGCCGACTCCCGACACAGCCGGAGGCTGCAAGATGGCCACAATGCCGCCGTTGGGCGCGACTGCCAACCGGCGCAGCTTGGGCGAGAGGTCCGCCACAATGTCCGCGGCCCCGTGGCCTTTGCCGCGCCGTTCAGTAGCTGGCTTGAGACTTGCAAACATCATGCCTGAGTTGGAGGAGGCGCCGCTGAAGCTGAAACCCACGATGGAGAAAGCGCCCACGACATCGGGATTCTGGGAGATGATGGCCGCCCCGCGCTCTTGCAGTGAGGTCGTGTAGGCCAGCGAGGAGCCCGGAGGCGCCTGCACAATGACCATCAGGTAGCCTTGATCTTCCTGAGGAATGAAGCCAGTGGGAACCCTCTGGTAGATCCATACGGTCGCGCCCAGGCCGGCGAGAAAAAGAAAGAGAACGAGATAGCGCAGTTGCAGCGCCTCGTGAATGGACTTGGCATAGGTGCTGGCCAGCCAGTCAATTGAGGCATCGGCTTTATGGATGAATTTGGCAAAGGCGCGCGAGATGAAGCGGCTGTGCAGGAAATCCAACTGGTGGGGACGATCCGCCTCGCCGCGCAGGAACATGGCCGACAGGGCAGGCGACAGCGTGAGCGCATTGAAGGCGGAGATGGCGATGGAGCAGGCGATGGTCAGCGAGAATTGCCGGTAGAGGATGCCGGTGGTGCCGGGGAAAAACGAGACCGGCACAAAGACGGCAATCAGCACTAGCGATGTGGCGATAACGGCGCTGGTAACCTCAGCCATGGCCCGCGATGTGGCTTCGTGCGGATTGGAGTGCTCCATGGCGATGTGCCGCTGCACATTCTCAATGACCACGATGGCGTCGTCCACCACCAGTCCCGTGGCCAGCGTTATACCGAAGAGCGTAAGCGTATTGACGGAAAAGCCGAATATCTTGACGAAAGCGAAGGTGCCGATCAGCGAAACCGGAATCGTGACCGCGGGAATGATGGTGGCGCGCCAATCCAGCAGGAAGAGGAAGATGACCACGATGACGATGAAGATAGCCTCGGACAGGGTCACCAGCACTTCGCGGATGGAGTCGCCGACCACAGTGGTGGAGTCGAAGGCGATGGCGTATTCCAGCCCCGGCGGAAAGTTCTTCGAGAGTTTCACCAGAGCGGCCTTCGCCTGGCTATCCACATCCAGGGCGTTGGCGTTGGAGAGCTGCTGCACGCCTATGCCAACCGCATCGCGTCCGTTGTATCTCAGCGCGGAGCTGTAATCCTCGGCGCCCACCACTGAGTGGCCCACGTCCTTCAGCAGCACCAGGCCGTTGGCGTTGTTCTTGACGATGATCTTGTCGAACTCGGCGGGATCGGAGAGCCGTCCCACGACGCGCACCGGAACCTGAAAGACCTGCTTCGTATCCGCGGGGGGCTGGCCAAGCTGGCCGGCGGGAATCTCGACGTTCTGCTCGACCAGGGCGTTGACCACGTCGGACGCAGTCAATCCGTGAGCAGCCATCCGCACCGGGTCCAGCCAGAGGCGCATGGCATACTTGCGCTCGCCCATGATGGTTACGTCGCCGACACCAGGAATGCGCTTGAGTGCATCCTTGACATAGACGTCGAGGTAGTTGGAGATGAACTCGTTCGAGTAGCGGCCATCCCTGGTGAAGAAGCCGGCGCCGAAAACGAAGTTGCTTCTGGACTTGGTGATCGTGATTCCGGTCGAGGTCACCGCCGCGGGCAACCGCCCCTGCACGCTGGCCACGCGGTTCTGCACGTCCACGGCTCCGATCGAAAGATCGTAGCCGGTTTTGAAGGTCGTGGTGATGGAACTGGTGCCGCTGTTGGTGCTCGAGGAACTGATGTAGCGCATCCCCTCGACGCCGTTGATCGACTCTTCCAGCGGAATCGTGACGGCCTTCTCGACCGTATCGGCATTGGCGCCCACATAGTTGCAACTGACATTCACCTGTGGAGGAGCCAGCGTGGGATACATGGCGACTGGAAGGAGGGGGATGCAGATAGCCCCGGCCAGAATGATCAGCAGCGCGCAGACCGTCGCAAATACAGGCCGATGAATAAAGAAATCGACGAACAAGGGGTACCTTTCTTTTCGCTGGCACGGGGCGCGCTATGACCGGCGTCCTGTGCCCGCCTGCGGCTCGCGGCCGGAAGCGCTTGTCCAGCTTGTGCTTCTAGGCTCCGGGCAGCGGCATAACCGGCATGCCGTTCACCAGGAACTGGGTGCTCGATACGATGACCCGGTCGCCCACGTTCAGCCCTGCGGAGATGGAGTAATTGTTGCCCACGGTATCGCCCAGCGTAATCTGCGTCTGGCGGGCCACAAAGTGCCCGTCCTGCTGCTGAGCCACGTAGACAAAGCTCTGCTCACCCTGGCGCGTAACCGCCAGCACAGGCACCACGGCCATAAGATTCGTGCCCCAGATGACGCGCGCCTTGATCAGTTGCGCATTGCGCAGTAATTCGGGCGAGGAATGTATTGGGGCCTTTATCAGAATGCCCTGCAGGGTGGTGTCCACCTGCGCGGAGACAAAATCAATCTTCGTCTTCTCCAGCAGCTTGCCGTTGTTGTCCATCAGCTCGACATCCTGTCCCATCCGCACCTTGCCGGCGCGCTCCGTGGGGACGTAGATGTAGGCTTCCAGGTCCTTGTTCTCATCCACAGTGGTCAGTGCCGTGGACGGGGAAACGAGCGGAGAAACGAGATCGCCCACGTGGACCGGAATGTCACCCACCACGCCGGCAAAAGGCGCGCGGATGGTGTAGTAGGCCAGTTGCTCCTCCTGCGTCTTGCGCAGTTGCACGGCCGACTCGTAATCCGCCTTGGTGTTGTCAAAGGCCTGCCGCGCCTGGTCGTAGGCGTCGCGGCTAGTCACGCCTGCTTCAAAGAGCTTGCGCTGCCGCTCGATCTCGATCGCGTTGAAATCGGACAAGGCTTTCTTTTGGCGTTCTGTGGCGCGCGCCGATGCGACGGTAGCTTGCTGCTGCCGGGGGTCGATTTCCATGAGGGCCTGGCCCGTCTTCACCTGATCGCCGGAGCGTACAAGAATCTTCGTCAGAATCCCGCTTACCTGGGGCATCAGTGTGGCCGAGCGGCGCGACTTGATGGTGGCTACATACTCACTGGACTGGGCTACTGGCGAAAGCGCGACCGACATGGTCTGCACGGGCATTGCCTGCATCGCCGCCGGCGCAGCCGGCTTCTTCTGGCAGCCCGTTGCCGCCAACCCCAATAAAACAAAACCTGTTCCAATTAAACGTTTCAATGCGCTCTTCCTCACTTGATCCTGATGCAGCGGTGATCAGCCCAAACTTCAATCCGGAATCCGGCTATTTCCGATGTATTGCCGTGACAGGCTGCCGGAGTTGATCGTGAACCGCAACCCCGGCTTCCGCAACGGAGCCCGGCCGGAATACGCGCCGCGACCCTGCGGAAGGTCAATTCAATATCACTTATTATAGGTTGACGCTCAATAGCGGAACAGAGACGCAAGAAACATCTTCGGCGGGCCTGCTCAGGGGGGCGCCGGTCTCCAGCGCGTTCTCACACGACGATGCACAGGGGTTGAAGCCGTCTTGCCTGTCCAAAGCGCCTCACATTGCGGTTGTTGCCATTTTGACGCACTTCCCATGGTTCATGCGCGGTCTTCCTGGCCTCATCAGGGCGGCCCCTGTTCTTTGACATGGCCACGCTGAGTTGGTAGCCTTCAGATAGGCGCATATGGCCAGTCAAGGCCGATTCTTCGCCCTTATAGCGTCCCCGTCGTCTAGCCCGGCCTAGGACACCGCCCTTTCACGGCGATAACACGGGTTCAAATCCCGTCGGGGACGCCAAATTAAATCAATAACTTAGCG
>Ga0255356_1000046_pt1 | contig 72890 bp, 61 predicted proteins | sample HBST100metaG_FD_189944 | JGI IMG/M metagenome (GOLD analysis project Ga0255356, IMG submission 189944) | Peat soil microbial communities from Stordalen Mire, Sweden - H.B.S.T100 | ecosystem: Environmental > Terrestrial > Soil > Wetlands > Peat | place: Sweden: Norrbotten County, Stordalen Mire...
TCCACGCACCTCGAATTTTCTGTTCGAATAGGCAGCGACAGCCTGAAACGCCTCATGCCGTTTTTCCAGGGCGCGAAACAACGGTGCGCAAAAGCTGTTGAACGGGCTGTCGTCGTCCGAGAAGTGCACCACGGCCAACTCATCCGCATGTGGCACCGGCAGCGGCCTCAGCAGCAATCCATTGATCAGCGAGAAGACCGCCGTGTTCGCGCCCAGCCCCAAAGCCAGCGTCAGAATCGCGGTCACGGCGAAGCCGGGCGACCGGCGCAACTGCCGCAATCCGAAGCGCACGTCGCGCGCCATCTGTTCCAGGAACGGCATCCCCCGCCGCACGCGGTACTTCTCCCTGATCTGTGTCACGCCGCCAAACTCCACCAGCGCCGCACGCCGCGCCTCATCTTTGCTCAGGCCGCGTTCGAGGTTCTCCGCAATGGCGAAGTCGATGTGGCTTTCGAGCTCTTCATCCAGCTCCTCATCCAGCCTTCTCCGCCGGAACAGAGCCGCGCAACGGCTCAGCAGAATCCGTAGCAGGTCCATTTCCGGCACCTAATTTGTGGGCGCAAGAAAGCGCGCCATGGTGGCGGCTATGCGTTCCCAATTCTCGGTTTCCTTTTCAATCTGCTTGCGCCCGTGGCGTCTGAGCGAATAGAACTTCGCGCGCCGGTTGCTCTCCGACGTTCCCCATTCGGACTTGATCCAGCCGCGTTGCTCCAGCCTTAGCAGCGCCGGATAAATCGTCCCCTGGTTCAGGGTCAGCGCGTCGTCGCTCACCTGCTCGATCCGCCGCGCAATCCCGTAGCCGTGCAGCGGACCCATCGATTCCAGGGTCTTCAGCACCATCAGGTCCAGCGTTCCCTGCAGCACATCGGATTTGTTCTCGCCCATTGCCTCTCCTGTTGGCTTTCAACATATACGTTGCGCGCGTATAGGCGGAATGTCAACAGGTAAATCGCAAGGACTGGATTCGGCTGGTTTGCGGCATTCTTCAATCGTCCGGGGCATGCGGGGGGTTCAGCCCCCGCTTCCCAACGGATCGAGTCTTTCCCGCAGCTTGCTCAGCCCAGTTTGGCGGGCTCGCCCCAGGCGGACAGCACCAGTTCGCTCAGCGCCTTGCGCTCCCGCGGAGCAATCTCCATGGAGATCATCTGCTCGTGGCCCAGCTTGGCGGGCTCTCCCTGGTAGCCCAGGGCAATCACCGCGCCCAGTGCGTAATCCTCGGGAATCTCCAGGGCCGTGCGCGCGGCCGCCTGGTCAAAGCCCGCCATCTGGTGGGTAGTCAGGCCCAGCGCGGAGGCTTGCAGCGTCAGGTACGACGATGCCGCCCCCAGGTCATACAGCGCGTAGCCGTTCGCCGTGCCGTTGTGGGAGAATTTCGTGCTCGCCACGCCCAGAATCAGCACCGGCGCCGCCCCTGCCCAACCTTGGTTGAAGCCGATCAGGGTCGAAAAGATCTTCTTGTAGGTCTCTGAGCCGCGCGTGCCCACAAGGTAGCGCCAGGGCTGCTCATTATAGGAAGAGGCGGTCCATCGGGCGGCTTCAAAAACCTTCTTCAGGTCTTCGGGGCGTACATCGCGGTCGGCAAACGAACGCGGGCTCCAGCGCTTCAGCACGGCGGGCAACACGCCCTCCACCGCGGGCGCTTGCTTCAAGGTATTCACTTCAATAGCGGATAAGGTCATCTGCGGGTCTCCCTCTCACATTCAACTGCACCCCTTTGATGTAGGAGCAGCGCCAGAGATTCCCCTTTCCAAAGAAAAAGTTGTTGGAACGAGTATTTCTCGAACTGCGGGCGGCAACCGCGGTGGAGGAATGAGAGTGGCGAAGCAGGTTCGATGGAGTTGCCCGGAGGTTTCCCGGCGGCGGCCAGCGGTTTAGAGTTGGGTTGACACCATGAGCAATTTCAAACTGAAAGCTACCCACGCGCCGGTAAAGGCGTACTACGAGAGGCTGGAGAAGTGCGCGGCGGGCACCCGAGGGCTGTCATCCTGACGCGAAGCGGAAGGATCTGCAGTTGCTTTTGCTCCCAAAGACGAGATCCAAGATACAAGTCAGCTTCCCTGATGTCAAACGCCAGTTTTGAAGACCCTTTTGGCTATGTTGGAAAGGAAAGGAACACTCAGGATTTCGGAGGCTTCGAGGCTGACCATATTCTTTTTGCAACGGGATTGGTATTTCTGCCGTATCGCTTTAAGAACAGGTTTGCCGCAATATCTGCGAACATCTGTTGAAATTACCCTAGGAGCCTCCACTGCGATCTTTCCTGCATTTAGATTGCCTGATTTTTTCTCTTTCCTTGCCATATCAATTCGAGCATTCACATAATCTGCCGTGGTATTCGGTTCCATTTCTAGTATTACCGAATTGATAAGCTCCTCAAACTCTATCTCTGTCAAATCTTGGTTAAGTTCTGCCAGATATTTGGCATTTATAAAATGCGATTCAATATCCCTCCCCCGGGTGACGAAAGGGTCTACATTGCAGGCGCGCACTTCCGTCTTCCACTTTTCGGCTTCCTCGTCATTCATAAAATCTAGATCTCTATGCAAGATGACTTTCGCATTAGGATTTGTGCTTGAAATAATTGTCACCAAGGGACTGAGTTGCTTCACTCCAGTAACTCCAAAATACGACAACACCGCTGTCTTCTTCATATCAAATCCAGATGATTCCAATAATTTCTCAATTGGTCCCGTGATTTCATCCTCTGTAAGAACAATCGCCTTGGTGCCTGGCTGGCCCGCCCGCTCCTTTATGTCCAGTGCACCAATTTCAATTAGAACCCCAATTTCATCCTCTGCCTGCGCTACGTCGACGGCACCGTTTCTCACCCAAAAGTAGCCGGATGAAGAGCCTACCGCATCAATGACGTGTCGGGAGTGTGTCGTGAGCAGTATTTGAGGCCCAATATCTTCGGACACCTTTCGCAACAGTGCGCAAAGAAGTCTTTGATTGTTGGGGTGTAGATGCGAGTCTGGTTCATCTAAGACGACAATCGACGGAGCGAAGCGATGGATATAGGAGAGGATTTGTGTGGCTTGCAGAACGCCCGTGCCCGCAAGCTCCAATGGAACCCAGTCCTGTGCGGTTCTTATCTTCACATCAATGAATTCGTCTGTGCTTTCGTTGAATTTAATGTCTATTTCTAGGTTGGGAAATATACCTCTTAGGTCTGATACAAAATTATCCCACGGTTCTTGATTCCAGAGCCGGTACAAAATGTTCCGTAGAACGAGATTCGCATCTCCTCTGGCGAGCATCCTAAAGAGCACGCCGTTGGACACATAATTTTCCCGTTTAGCTATCCCTGCAAGCCCCGGCGAGAATACGCTAAAGGGCTGTTCGAGGCTTGCCATTGTCTTCGCTGCCTCGACGTTATCGACCGAGACGAGAATATTTCTGTTACGACCTTTTCGAACAGTGACGGAACATACCTCACCGCTTGAGAGCGTGAACTCAAGGCTTGTTGCCTGTCCCTCGTCCTCGAAAAGTTTTCCTCCAGGTCCGAGAGCATAGACGTCTTCCGACGGCGAATAGATAAGCTGAATAGGATTCAGGCTGGTGCTGAGGGTCCTCGATTTTGGCCATTTTTCTGCGAGCTGAATGGTCTGAAGCAGAGCGACGCCAAAGTGGAGAGCCTGGATTATGCTGCTCTTGCCCGAGTTGTTTGCCCCAACGAGGACATTTAGCTCTTTGAGGTCGATGACTGCGTCCGCAATTCGCTTAAAGCGCTTGATGCGCACTGATTTCAGTTTATCCATTCTTAATGCTCCTGTTTACCCATCCGAGTCTAAATTCGGCCTTGGCTGTTGGCAATAAAAAATGACTTATGCGTCGAGAAATCCCAAGGAACCAATCTTCTGGTCCTGCGATTGAAAACAATAATCAGCTCATTTGCGGGATGACTCGATACTCGATTTCGGGGCGGGTAGCCCATGTTTGAGTAGATAAGATTGGGTGGCCCATGTCTCGCTTCTGAGACATGGGATAGCATGAAGCTTGCTGTCGAGCTTCCCAGGTCTGAAAATCCAGCAGTGGGTCACTTGCCCCAAGCTGGACAGATTATGCTGCTGCTCCTTGCTTGCTGTCGGCAACATCGTCGATAAGAATAGCCTCAACTCCTTTACGCCGAATGATGTTGAGCAAACTGAGTGCGGGCCCGGTAGGCTTTCTGATGCCGCGCTCCAATTGCGAGACATAGCCCACCGTGAGGTTGAGGACGCGGGCAAATGCGGCCTGGCTCATATGCGCCTGCTCCCGCATGAGGCGGATCTCTTCGCCGCTCATTGGCCTTGACAGTCCCAGTCCGCGACTACCCATATGGCGAATGGTGATTTTTTCATGCTCCGCCTGATCGATCAGACCACTGCGAAGTTGGTCATCGTTCATCTCAAGGATTGCCTCCACCACTCGATTCGCTTTCTTCGTCATGATTGATCTCCTGTAGGTTGCCCAACTCAATTTCCTTCTGAATTCTGGTGCCGTCGGCTGCAAGCCATCTTTCCGCAATTTCCCGAAGAGAGAGCAATTCATTGTCTTCGATGTTTTCTCGTTCGTTCTTGGCAAAGCCCAAGAGGAATATCGCCCGATGCTTCACGCGGTAGGCAACCATCATGCGATAGCCGCTGGATCGTCCGTGTCCTGGGCGGGCAACGCGCTGCTTAATCAGGCCCCCGCCCAGATCGGCGTCGATTAAGCCCTGTTCTGCTCGCTCAATGGCCGCACGCAAGCTCTGGTCGTCGATCCCCTCGCGCCGGGCGAACCGCGCAAGCCATTTTGTCTTAAAGATTCGCACGCTTACCGACATAATTTATTATAGTGCATATTGCTATAATAATTAAACAGAATCAGCAATGTTGACACAGGTGGGTGACCCACCAAAAAACGAGAAAAACTTGGGCCTGGCCGCTGAGAATGCGGGCAGGCCCAAGTTTTTGGCGCGGTATGAGGCCGCGCGGCAAGAGCGCCCACGGCGTCGGCTCTACGGATAGATCCTATGCAGCGTCCGCGCAAACGGAATCGTCTCCCGCACGTGATCCAGCCCGCAGATCCACGCGACGGCGCGCTCAATGCCCATGCCGAACCCGGAGTGCGGCACCGAGCCGTAGCGGCGCAGGTCCAGGTACCACTCAAAGGCTTCCATAGGCAGGTTGTGTTCCTCAATGCGGCTCTTCAAAAGTTCGTAGCTGGCCACGCGCTGGGAGCCGCCCGTGATTTCGCCGTAACCTTCAGGGGCCAGAACGTCCGCGCACAGGGCGAGTTTGGGGTTCAGCGGGTCCGGCTCCATATAGAAGGCCTTCACGGCAGCCGGGTAGCGATGGACCATCACCGGCTTGTCAAACTGCGAGCAAAGCCAGGTTTCGTCCGGAGAGCCAAAGTCGTTTCCATATTCGAATGGCAGCTCCAGCTCGCCCTTCTTGTGGGCTTCGTTCAGCATCGCCGCCGCATCGTCGTAGCTGAGGCGCGGAAAAGGCGGAACAATGTTCTCGAGCTTGGTGATGTCGCGCCCAATCACGACCAACTCAGGGGTGCGGTTCTTCAGCACGCTCTGGACAATGTGAGAGATGAACTTCTCTTCCAGTTCCAGCAGGCCGTCCAGGTCCATAAAGGCGGCTTCCGGCTCAATCATCCAGAACTCGGTCAGGTGGCGGCGCGTCTTGGACTTTTCTGCGCGGAAGGTCGGTCCAAAGCTGTAGGCCTTGCCCACGGCCAGAGCGGTGGCTTCCACGTAAAGCTGACCGCTCTGGGTGAGGAAAGCAGGGTCGCCAAAGTAGTCCACCGGGAAGAGCGTGGAGGTGCCTTCGCAGGCCGCCGGGGTCAAAATAGGCGGATCGGTGCGGATAAAGCCGTCCTGATCCAGAAACTCGGCGGCGGCGCGCATGATTTCCGCACGGATGCGCAGGATGGCGGTCTGGCGCGGGGAGCGCAGCCACAGGTGCCGGTGCTCCATCAGGAAGTCAACGCCATGGTCCTTCAACGTGATGGGGTAGGGATCGGACTCGGGGACGCGCTGCACAACCTGAATCTCTTCAATGTCCAGCTCGAAGCCGCCATGCGCCCGCTTGTCGGCCCGCACCTTGCCGGTGACGATGACGCTGGACTCCTGTGTCAGCCCCTTGAGGGTCTCAAAGACGGCCGGAGAGACGCTCTTGACGTGAGCTACGCCCTGAATGGTGCCGGTGCCGTCGCGAAAGATCGGAAAAAGGAGCTTGCCGCTCTCGCGGAGGTTGTAGAGCCAACCGCGGAGGGTGACGGACTGGCCTTCGTACTGGCCAATGGTGGCGATGGTGGCCACCTGCGTTGGAGCTGAGGGAGTGACGGTTTCTTCGGGCATAAGCTTCCTTGGCGGCCGGTGGGGCCGAACTCTCTAGGATAACGCGGGGTGGTTGAGTTGGCTGAAGCGGAAGGAGGGGCGGGGTCAGCGACAGGGAAGTTGGTCGATATTGCGGTGCGAAATAATGCTGTTCTGGTCAAGATGGCTTTAGTAGCATGAGAATAGTTTTTGATCTGCGCAACAACTCGTACAAGAACGCATTCTGCATCTGCCCGCGGGAGGAGAACCGATGAGCGATTTGGCTGTGGTTCGCAGCGATGAATCCCAATGGACGCAGGTGGACACGGAGAGCACTGAGCAGTTCATCGCGGAAAAGCATATCGGCGAGCGGATCAGGCGCCTGCGTCTGAAGAAATCGATGGGGCTGGTCGAGCTGGGGCGGCACACAGGGCTCTCAGCGAGCTTTCTGTCGCAACTGGAAACCGGGCGGGTGGTGCCCACTCTGCGCAACCTGGCGCGGATTGCCATGGTCTTTTCGAAGGATCTCTCGTTTTTCTTCGAGACCGAACCGCAAACGATTTTCCGGATTCACCGGCGCAAGGAGCGGGTGCGGCTGCCGCAGAGCGGGGTGGAGACACCGGCCTACTTTTTCGAAAGCCTGGGCTACATGGTGCCGGACCGGCACATGGATCCCTACTTTGCCGAATTTGTGCCGCTGGAAGCCGGGCAGGAACCCAGGGCGCACATGCATACAGGCTTCGAGTTCCTTTATGTGCTGGATGGCGAGCTGGGGTTGCGCCACGGTACGGAAGACTGCGTGCTGGAGACAGGCGACGCGGTGTACTTTGACGCTTCGACAAAGCACGCCTATCACTGCGCGGGCAAAAAGCCGGCTCAGGCGATCATTGTGACCATGCACCAGCCGCCGCCGGCGCAGTCAATCGGGATGCGCCCGGCCGCAGCGGCTCCAGCGCCACGGACTCCGGCCGACCCGCCGACACCGGCAGGAATCGACGAGAAGCGCCCGGCTTAAGACCAATCGCGGTCGAGGGTGAAGTACTCCGCCACTTCCTGCCAGTTATTCACGCGGGTGAAGCCGGTGGCGGTCAAGTTATGGGGGGCGGAATAGAGCAGCCCCTGGCCCTCGAAGCGCAGCAGGTTGCGAGGCAGGTCGTCGATCAGATAGTCGGCGCGAAGAATGGACTTGTTGCCGCAGAAGACGTAGTTGGTGCAGGGAATGAAGGGAAAGTAGCGCTGCAGCCAGCGGTACTTGGGACCGAGAGAGTTGGGGACGGTCATGGCCTGGGTGGCGATGAAGATCTCAAAGCGCGTGGACAGGCTCTTCAGCACTTCCTGCGCGCCGGGCATCAGTGCCAGGTCTTCAAAGAAGTCCTCGGCGTCGAGGAAGGCGCGGAGCTGCTTCTGGCGGTCGAGCGGAGTCACTTCCCACAGGCCTTTGCCCGCCAGGTCGTCGGGAGTCACGTCCTCGTCGAAGGTCTGGTTGTAGCGGCGGAGATGCTCGGCGAGCGTGTCCGCCATCACCTCATCCATGTCCACACAGATGCGCTGCAAGGCTTGCTCCTGGAGTGCGCGGAAATCCGCGCCTGTCACACAAGAGCGTAGCAGGGGCACCTGCGGTGCGGCCAACTGCCTTCGGCCGGTACGCGCCAGAAAAAAGGCGCGGAAGGTTCGTGCGGGCCGAGAACCTTCCCCGCGGCTACTCCCTACTCCCTATTCCCTACCTGTCGAAGAACCTGCCCTTCCCACCGCCGGCCCAGGGATCGTAGTGGGCGGCAAAGTCGGCGCGGTGCTGCACGGAGGGGTGGTTGTAGGTCCAGAACTCGACGAAGGAGTTGGGGTTGGGGTCCTCCAGCCAGGCCTCGCCGAGGTGATTGAAGGCAGAGACGGAGGTCTTCTGCGGGTCGGCAACCAGGCCGTGAAGGGCTTCCTGACCGTAAACGTCAGCCTGGTGCTCAAAGTAGCGGCTGAAGGTGTTGCTCGCCGGCGCCAGCACGAAGCCGGCGATGGAGAGGGCAAACAGCAGCACAAGAAAGCCCGGACGGGAAGCAAGCATCTGCTCTCCAAGCTGCCACCGGTCGCCGAAGCGGCCGGCCAGCCAGCCCGCAAAGCCCGCACAGGCCCAGAAGATGAAGAACGTGGCGGCAGAGCTTCCCGCGATCATTTTGGGGATGTGGTTCAGCACATAGTGGCCGCTCTCGTGGCCAAAGATGAAGAGGATCTCGTCGTCGGGAAGCCGGTCCGTGGCGGTGTCCCACATAACGTAGCGCTTGGTAGCGCCGATGCCAGTGACGTAGGCGTTAAGGCCGTTGGATTTCTGGCTGGCCTTCATCAGGAACATGCGCTCGGGAGGAATGTTGGTTCCGGTGCGGGCCACAACGGTTTCCAGCTTGGTCACCAGGGCGGCGTGTTGCGCGGTGAGCGGCTCGAACTTGTTGAAGATGGGGTCGATGAGCGGCTCAACGAAAACGGAGAGAACCGTGAGCGGCAGGGTCACCAGCCAGAGCCATACCCAGTAACGTCGCGGAGAAACGCGGACCACCCGGTTGAAGAGCAGCAGAAGGGGAGCCCCGATCAGGACCGAGAGCCCGAGGCCTTTTCCCAAATCGCCAAACCAGCTCCCCCACCCCTGCACGCTGATGCCGTAGTGGCGGCTGACCTGGTGGCCGACAGCGTCAAGCGGCAGGCCGGCCAGGGTGGTGATGACGAAAAACGCGGCGAAGAAGAGCAGACCCTGCATCCAGCGGCGGCGCTGCAGCCGCTGGGTCCAGGCGGCCAGACCCGCCGCGGCGCGCGTAGCCAGCAGCAGCCACAGCACGGCCAGTCCCCACAGGGAGCCCGCAAGGTCCAGAATCAGGCGAATGCGGCTCAGGGTGATGGCGCGGGCCAGCTTTTCAGGCGGAAGCGAGTAAGCCGGCTGGGGACTGGACGGGGCGGCGGGTTGCGCTTGAGCGGGCTGGGACGGCGCTGGCTGAACGGCCCAAGTGCGCGGAGACAGGCTGGCAAGCAAAAGACCAAGACAAAGCGCAAAAAACCATCGGCGTGCAAATTTCAAGCGATTCTTCCTCGTTCGTGCCGGATTCTGCGACAATCGGAGCCACAGATGCTTTTACTCGAGTCTTGCCAGCCAATGCCAGAAAAATATTCATTTGCAATGAGGCGGCCCGCTCTCCGGCGGGCTTTTCGCGTGGTGGTTACAGCTTTGTCCGTTGCCTTGCCGGCCTCTGCGGGCGCGCAGCAGGCCACCCCGGTGTTGCTGGATGCCATGACGACGGAACTGCATCGGGCCTTTACCTCGCTGGGCAAGCAGGGCGATGAAAAGCAGTTGCCGCCGTACTTTCTAAGTTACTCGGTGGCCGACGCCAGCGAGGTGTCCATCCAGGCGCAGTTTGGGGCGCTGGTCAGCAGCGCGGCCAACCACCAGCGCGTGGCCGACGTGCAGGTGCGTCTGGGCGAGCCCAAGCTCGACAACACCCACGGCGCCCATCGCGGTTCGGCGGTGAACAGCACGCAACTGCCCCTGAGCGACGACCGGGAGGCGCTGGCGCGCTCCTTGTGGCTGGCGACCAACACCGGCTACGGCAACGCCCTGGACAACTACCTGCGGGTCAAGACCGAGGCCGAGGTGCGAGCCAAGGAAGAGGACAACTCGCCGGACTTCAGCCAGGAAGCGCCGCAGGTGCACTTGGGGCAGCCGGCATCGGTGGTCAAGGTGGATCGCGCGGCATGGGAGCAGCGGATGAAGACGCTCTCGAAGGTCTTCCGCGAGTACCCTGACGTGAACCGGAACATGGTCATGTTGAGCGTCCAGAACGAGACCGACTACTTTGCCTCGTCGGAGGGTTCGCAGGTGGTCGCGCCGCACCAGTTGGCGCGGGTGGTGGTGCTGGCGCTCACGCGTGCTGACGATGGCATGGACCTGTTCCGCGTGCAGACCTTCGAGGCCGAGACCGTCGAGGGCCTGCCGAAAGAGCCGGAGATGGAAGCGGCCGTGCGCGAGCTGGGCAAGAGCCTTGAGGCGCTGCGCAAGGCGCCGATGACTGAGCCCTTCGACGGGCCGGCCATTCTGTCTGGACGGGCCGCGGCGGTCTTCTTCCACGAGGTCCTGGGCCACCGGCTCGAGGGTCAGCGGCAGCGCGGCGACGAGGAAGGCCAGACCTTTACCAAGGAAGTCGGCAAGGAGGTTCTGCCCACGTTTCTTTCCGTAGCCGACGACCCGACCGAGACCACCTTCGGCAAAACATGGCTGAGCGGCAGCTACCAGTACGACGACGAGGGCCAGAAGGCGCGCCGCGTAGGCCTCATCGACGACGGAGTGCTGAAGACCTTTCTCATGTCGCGGCTGCCCATTGCCAGCTTTGCCAACTCGAACGGCCACGGGCGCGCGCAAACCGGGCGCATGCCGACCGGCCGGCAGGGCAACCTGATCGTCACCTCGACCAAAAGCGTTCCGGAGACGGAACTGCGCAAGCAATTGATCGAGGAAGCCAGGAAGCAGGGCAAGCCCTACGGGCTCTACTTTGAAGACATCTCTTCGGGATTCGCGGTCACCACGCGCAGCTCGCCGCAGGCCTTTCAAGTCATTCCGCTGGTTGTGTGGCGGGTCTATGTGGACGGCCGGCCGGACGAGCTGGTCCGCGGCGTAAGCATTGTGGGCACGCCACTGGCGGCGATGAAGCGGATTCTGGCCACCAGCGACAAGAGTGAGGTTTTCAACGGCGAGTGCGGCGCGGAGTCGGGTTCGATTCCGGTCAGCGCGGTGGCCCCGGCCATGCTGGTGAGCGAAATGGAAACCCAGCGCCAGCCGCAAGGCACGGCCAGACCGCCGATCCTCCCCATTCCAAGCGCGAAGCAGTGAACTGTGATCAGTGGTCAGTGAACAGCACGCAGTGGGCAGTTATTGATCCGGCCCAAAAGGATTGCATCACCCGAGAGCTGTCATCCTGAACGAAGTGAAGGATCTGCGGTTGTTCTTTCTTGTTCTCTCTTGCAACACAAATCGGGCCGGATCAACAAGCAACTTCTGATTAAGCAAATGTTTTGAAAGGGCACGACTTTAGTCGTGCCGCAAGAAGCACAAAATGAAGGAGGCTGTACAAGCTGCTGAAAAACTCGAACCGGAGGGAGGCGGGGGTTTCAACCCCCGCATAAAGCCAGCAGAATCAGTGCGGCTTTAGAAGCCGCGGAGGGACGCTTCTCGCGGTTTCTACGCAAAAGTCGGAGTTTTTCCGCAGCCTGTTCAGCCCCTGAGGGAATACCAAAGGAAATAGTTATGAAGGTGCCCAGGTCGGTACGAATAGTCGGATGGATTGTTCTATCATTCGCCGTTTTTTGCATTTGGTATATGGTGGCGGCGGATTACAGCTATGGTGCTGTAGCTGGCAAATACTCCTTTCGATCTGATGGAGAAGAATCAACCCTGATTCTGAAGAAGGACCAGAGCTTTCAACAAGTGTTGACGCGTCAAGGTAAGGTCGAGTGCGTGCGAGGCACATGGAGACGCATTGGTGAGGGTGGCGTAGTTTTCTCGAAAGAATTCCTCACCGTCAAAGGCCAAAAAGTAAGACCAGACGGGCAAGCGGACGGAAACGTTGAGAAGAGCTTCCTCGAATTGATTCCTTCAATTGTCTTTGAACCGGATAAAGATCAAGGTCCCAGATTTCATAGAAAGTCGTTTTGATGAGAGGTATAGGCGTCATGAACTTGATTCGACCGATTGCGGCATTTGCGGGAACAGGACTTCTGGGAGCGATTCTCGGTAGCGTTTGCCTGGGCGCTTGGGGCCAGGGCGCGGCGCAGCCAACGCGCGCCGATGCGGAGCGGGACCCGGTGCTGAAAGCGATGCTGGAAGAGCTGGACCGCAGCAAGAGCCAGTTGCAGTTGCCCGGCTTCCAGAAGCCGTTCTTTATCCAGTACCGCATTGAAGAGATCGACAACTTCCAGACCAAGGCGGCGTTCGGTGCCGGCGAGGGCGCGCAGCGCAGCCATCAGCGCGTGGCGCGTGTCACGGTGCGGGTGGGCGACTACAAGCTCGACAGCTCCGTCGGGCGAGGCGACGGCGCGCTGGAGCTGGCCGCTCTGAACGACGATCCGATTGCCCTGCGTTCGGCGCTGTGGACGGCAACCGATGAGGCGTACAAAAGCGCCCTGGCCGCCTACGCGCAGAAGCAGGCCGCGCTGAAACAGGTGCAAACGCCGCCGCAGGCCGATGATTTCAGCCAGGAAAAGCCGGTGATCCGGCTGGAAGATCCGCTGCGGCTGCACCTGGACGAGGCGGCTTGGGAGTCCAGAGTGGCGCGGGACACGGGGCTCTACCGCACCGCCCCCAGCGTGAAGGATTTGGAGCGCGACGTGCGCTACTCGTCGGGAAGCTTTACGGCGCGGACCACGACAACCTGGCTCGTGAACAGCGAAGGAACCATCGTGCGCAAGTCCGCGGCGTTCTACCAGGAGAGCCTCGGCGTGGGAGCGCAGGCGGCAGACGGCATGAGTCTGGACCGCTCCTACATGACCAATGGCGCCGCGCTGAAGGACCTGGAATCGCCTGAAGTTTTCGCGCAGCACGCGGTAGGGCTGGTGGCCTCGCTGGCGGAGTTGCGCAAGGCGCCGCTTGTGGAGGAGGAATACCACGGCCCTGTGCTGTTGAGCTCCGACGCGGGCGCAGACACGGTTGAAGCGCTGCTGGCGGGCGGATTGGTGGCCACGCGGCCCAGGATGGGCACCGAAGCCCGCACCAATGGGCCGTTCGCCTCCAGTTACCATGCGCGCGTGCTGCCGGAGTTTCTGGATGTGATCGACGATCCCGGCTTGAAGACCTATCACGACAAAACCCTGCTCGGCGCATACAGCGTGGACGATGAGGGCGTGCCGGCGCAGGCGGTGAAGCTGGTCACCTCGGGACGGCTGGAGAGCTACCTGATCGGCCGCGAGCCGGTGCGGGACTTTCCCCAGTCGAACGGCCACGGCCGCGCGGGAATTACCGGACCGCCGCATCCGGCGATCGGCGTCTTCCAGGTCAGCGCCAAAGAGGGGCTGAGCGAAGACGAGCTGAACCGGAAGCTGCTGGACCTGGCCAGGGACCGCGGCCTGAAGAGCGTCTATTACGTGGAAACCATGGGCGGCCGGCTGGCGCCGCGCCTGCTCTACCGCGTGGGTGTGGACGGAAAGCGCGAACTGGTGCGCGGAGCGGCTTTGGGCGACCTGGACCAGCGCGCCCTGCGCTCCGGCGTGTTAGCCGCGGGCAAGGATTTGTTTGTCGCCAACCTCACCGTGGACGATGTGCCGGAAACGGTCCTGGCCCCGGCTCTCCTGGTGGATGACGTGACGGTTCGCCGCGCCAACGAGAAGAACGACAAGCTCCCGTTCTACCCCCCGCCCCAATAGCCGCCTCGCTCCGGAACACGAAGGAAATGAAGGTCCATTTCCTTTGCGTAGAATTAAGCCCCATGAGCGCACAATGTTCTTAGTCGGGATGTGCGCTGGCCTCCCGCCGGCTGTAGCGCGGACGTCCTCGTCTGCGTTCGTACTCAGGGGTCTGGCAAAGTCACATTTCCCAGCCGGTCCTAGCCCCAGGAAAGACCATTTTTTAAGGTAGATTTCGGGCAAAAAATTAGCCAAAATCGCCCTTACCCCCACCCCCCTATCGATTATTATCACTTTTTCAGCCATAACAATCTCGTAAACAGCAAAGAATGAACAGCATACAAAAACACATAGGTTACTGACAAGTAACAGGAAAACGCTGATTTTGGCCCTTTGTTGGCCGTTTTTGGGCACTTTTTGCCCCAAAAAGCCCAAAATCGGTGCCAAAATGTCACCCTTTTTACCGCTCCGGTGCAGTGTCGAGGGTCGATTTAGTTTCGGGGTCGAGCGGTCCTGGAACTGCCTGGTCCAGCCGCGTTTAGTCCAGCCTCGTCAGATAGGCTTCGCCTTCGGCTGGCCGCAGGTGATCGGCGATGAATTCCGCCATCTCGCGGTTATCGCCCTGGGGACGGATGCGAACCCAGTAGCTGCTCTCGCCGGGAAACTCGATCACCTGGGAGCCGGGATAGCGCTCGATGAGCTCCTGCTTGAGCTTCAGCGCCGGCTTCTGGCTCTTGAATGCACCGATCTGCACGCACCAGCGCCCACCGGTGCCGATGGGCTTGGGGGTCCTGTAGACATCCACACGGACGTGCGCGCTGCCGCTCCTGTAGATGCCGGTAGCCTTGGCGGAGGCGATGGTCAGATCGATGATCGTGCCCTCCACAAACGGGCCGCGGTCGGTGACGCGCATGGCGGCGGTCTGGCCGGTTTTCAGGTTGGTGACTGTAATCAGGGAGCCCATGGGCAGGGTGCGTTCGGCAGCGGTCATGGCGTGGTCGTCGAAGACCTGCCCGTTGGCCGCTTTGCGGCCTGCGTAAGGCGCGGTGTACCAGGTGGCCATGCCCTCTTCGCTCTGCAGGGGCTCATGGGTGCTCACGTATTCCAGATCTTCGGCGCTGACGCCGCCCGGAGGCACAGGGGTGATGGGAATCCGGCCCAGGTGCGCGGATGGTTCCGGAGCCGGTGCGGCAGCCACGGGCGGAGCGGTTTGCGGCGGGGGTAAGCGCGCAACTGTGTTTTTGTGCCGGCAGCCGGAGACAGCCAAAACCACAAGCGCCAGAGCAGCCCAGCCAGCCAGCCGTTGCGCTCCGGATCTGGTGTGGATTCGTCTCATCAGCCGCGCGGGCCCTTTGCCTTGTCGAACCGGTCGGCCAGGTCGCGCAGCTTCTCGGAAGCGGTGCGCAGCGCGGAGATGGATTCGGCGCGCACCTGTGGAATCACGGCATCGTTGACATAGGCGATGGCGTGGCGCACCTCCATTTCAATCAGTTCGATGGCCTCTTCGATACGGCGGCCTGCGCCACCCGGAGGAGGATTCGTACTCATGGCTGGTAACCTCCCTGCACACAACTCTGGTAACGAGCCTTGCCTCAAGTCTGCTATGCAGGCAAGGGTGCGTCAATTGCCGATGGTCTGGAGGTGCCGCACTGATTAACACCGGAACGCGCAGGTATCTGATGGAATGCACTCCGCCTGGTGTCTGCGGGGTTGCCTTTCTGCAGGAAAATACGTCAGATAAGGAAGCGCATAATCATGGTGGTTTTCCGGGTACGGGTCGATAGAGACGGATCGGGCAGTGTGCCGCCTTGCCGGGTAACCTCCGTGGAATGAATGTTCCGTTGCCGGGAGCGCGATTTTTGGAAAGTGGAGCGAAAAAACACGCCGGAAGTGGAAGCGCCGCCGCGGCTGACCGATTGCGGGTGCGGCGGATCAGATGGCTTGGCGTGTTTGTGCTGTTTCTGGCGGCGGGCGGGGCTCTGGCTGGGCAAACGCCGAAGGCCGTTGCTCCCGAACAGCCGCTGCCGGATGCGCCGCAGCCGCAAATGCCGGTTCATCCCGTCATGAAGGCGACCGGGCCGTGCCAGCCCGCCAGCCCGGCGAAGCCCGCCGCGGCGCCTACCGGAGCCAAAACCGAGGCCGCTGCCAACACCCAATCCGGCGCGCCAACGGCGCCTTGCCCAACGCAGCCGGCGACCTACTGGTTCTCGCGCTTCCTGAACGGTCCTGAGGTGAAACCGCTCACGCCCAAGGAGAAGGCGGTGCTGGCGGTGCGCAATGTAATCGATCCCTTCAACGCGATCACCATTCTGGGCAGTTCCGCCATCTCGGTGGGCTCGGACGCGGATTCGGTCTACGGCCCCGGCATGCGCGGATTCGGCCGCAGTGTCGGTGTCAGTTACACGCAGGACATCACCGGGGAGTTCTTCTCGACCTTTCTGATTCCGTCCATTGTGCACCAGGATCCGCACTACCATCGCATGCCCAAGGCCTCCATCCCGCGCCGCGTGGGCAACGCGATTACCCAGGTGGTGTGGACCCAGGGCGACAACGGCAAGGGGATGGTGAACTACGCCAACATTGTGGGCGCGGCGATCCAGGACGAGGTGAACAACCTCTACGTGCCGGGGCGGGAGACCAATCTGCCGGCCAGCGCGTCGCGCTATGGCATTGGCCTGGCCACGGCGCCGATCGACAACTTCGTCTCCGAGTTCCTGCCCGACGTGGCCCGCCACATCCACGTGCAGATCGTGGTCATCCAGCGGATTATCAACCAGGTGGCCAAGACGGACGCGCCGGGAACGCCGTAAGCGCATCGGCTTTGGGCAAAGTGCGAACTTAAGCGGAAGCACAAGCTCCCATCAATCGTAGAAATCCACCCGTCTCCAGTCGAGCCTCAGACCGGCTCCGGGAGACGTACTCTGCCACAAGTCGCCAACCCGTTCCGGCCGCTCAGATTACCGTTCAGCGACGGATTTCGCCATTCGCTGCTTGGGAATTGGGTTGACGGGGGGGCGCGGGTACTCTAGGACTGGAATTTCAGCCCCCGGAATGCGCCATGGTATGGGCGTCTTAAGAATTGACCGGGTGAGGGTTGGGCCGAGCGCCAGACGCCGGCACGAATTTGATGGAGGAGATTGCACTTTATGTCCAAAGCGATCAAGAGTGTCGAGAAAGCCGTTGTTTATGCGGCCAAGGGCGCGTGGGTAGTTTACGAGCGGCTGAACCGCATTAGCCCCAACCCCGCCTTCACCCCCAAGTGGAGTGACAAACCCCTCCTGAAGAGCTACCAGAAAGAAAAGCCGCCGATGGGCTGGCCGCGCACCACCGACTCGCTCTGTCCCAAGTGCGTGCCGGAGATTCGCAAGCAGATTCTGGACGGCAAGCTGCCCCATGAAGTCCTGCTCAACGAAAAGATCGGCGAGATCAAGGCCCAGATCATCGAGCGCGACGGCCAGATCCTCATGGTCAAGGACTGCCCCAAGCACGGGCACTTTGAAGATCTGATGTCCATCGATCCTGACTTCACCAAGCACCTGCAGGACAACTTCCCGGGCCGCGACATTCGCGCCCACAACGACGCCAAGCTGCACCATCACGGCACCTCCACCCTGACCCACGGGCGCGGCGCGGTGTTGACCATCGATCTGACCAACCGCTGCAACATGATGTGCGACCCGTGCTTCATGGATGCCAATCAGGTTGGCTTCGTTCACGAACTGACCTGGGACGAGATCAAGACCATGCTCGACAACGCCGCCACCCTGAAGCCGCGGCGTCAGATGAGCGTGCAGTTCTCCGGCGGTGAGCCGACCCTCTCGCCCTACTTCCTTGACGCCATCGCCTACTCGCGCAAGGTGGGCTACAACAGCGTGCAGGCCGCCTCCAACGGCATTGAATTCGCCAAGAGCAAGGAACTGTGCCGGGCCGCGGCGGAAGCCGGCCTGCGCTATGTCTACCTCCAGTTCGACGGCATCGGCAACGCTGCCAACTCGCACCGCAAGGTGGGCAACCTCTTCGACGTGAAACTGCAGGCCATCAATAACCTGCACGAAGCGGGCGTGGAAATCGTGCCGGTCACCACCATCATCAACGGCATCAACAACGAGCAGGTGGGCCGCATCATCAAGTTCGCCCTCGACAACCCCAAGACGATCAGCTTCCTGAGCTTCCAGCCGGTCAGCTTTACCGGCCGCGACGAAGAGATCAGCGAGGAGCGCCGCCTGGCGCAGCGCTATACCCTCAGCCACATGGCCCACGACATCAAGGCCCAGATGGGCTTTGGCGAGCCGAACCGCGACTGGTTCCCCATCAGCTTCATGAGCACCTTCAGCGACTGGGCCGACCTGATTCACGGACCCAACGCCGAGTGGGGCCAGCTAAGCTGCGGCTGCCACCCCGACTGCGGCATCGGCATGGCCATGATGATCGACAAGGAAACCAAGGAAGCCGTGCCCGTCACCGCCTTCCTGAATATGGACAAGGTGGCCAAGGATCTGGCCAAGGTGAATGACGCTGCCCGCGGCAAGTGGATGTCGGTCATCGGCTTTGCGCTGGCTCTCTTGCGCAACTACGATCCCTTCCAGTCGCCCACCCACTTCAAGATCACCGATATGTTGAAGAAGATGGACAAGACCTTCAACGCCACCGGCAAGAACTACGGCAGCATCAAGGGCGACCGCACGCTGGAAGACATCAAGCTGCGCCGTCAGGACCGCTGGAACTTCCTGTTCATCGCCGGCATGTGGTTCCAGGATCTGTTCAACTACGACTTCCGCCGCACCGAGCAGTGCATCATTCCCTATGCCACGCAGGAAGGCGAGATCAGCTTCTGCGCCTACAACACCGGCGTCGGCTGGAGAAACATCATCGAGAAGATGCACATGACGGCGACTCTTACCAAGTGGTATGAGGAGCACGGCCGCCACGAGATCTTCGCCGGCGGCAAGAAGGTCAACATGCCCTTCGAGGGCAACAACCTGGTGCTGAACATGAGCGACGTGAACGCCGAGGCCAACCACACGCTCGACGATCTGGGCATCGCCAAGAACGCGCGCGAAGAGAAGATTCGCGCCCGCGACGGCAAGCAGAACATCGATGCCGCGGAGAACGCCCGCATGGCCAAGCTCTATCGCGAGCACATTCTGGGCGAAAAGCCGGTCGAAGGGCTGGTCAGCCTGAGCGCCATCGCTCCGGCCAAGCCGGTCGAGCAGAAAGAAACCGTCGCCGGAGACTGATTCACATTCACCTTGGTTCACTCCATCGCAAAGGCCGTTCCCGAAGGGAACGGCCTTTGTGCGTTGTGGTGTTGGAGCCGCGTTGGAACCGCAAAAAAGGAGGCATTTTGACGCCGTTTTGAGGCTTTTTTGGCGAAAAAGTGCCCAAAAACGGCCAAAATCGGCGTTTTCATGTTACTTATCAGTAACCTATGAGTTTTTGTATGCTGTTCATTCCTTGCTACTTACGCGATTTTTATGGATGAAAAAGTGATAATAATCGATAGGGGGGTGGGTGTAAAGGCGATTTCGGCTGATTTTTTGCTCCGAAATCGACCTCAAAAAAGCCTGTCCTCAAGACGTCTTTCCCTGGGTCTGTGACCGCCAGGAAATGTTCTTCGCCTGTGAGCGCGGGCGCGGACGAGGACGTCCGCGCTACAGCCGGCCGGGAGGCCAGCGCTACCTCCCGACTAAGAACATTGTGCGCTCATGGGGCTTAATTCTACGCAAAGGAAAATCGCGATCTTTCTCCTTCGTTTTCCGGAGCGAGGACGGGCGAGATTCGCTTCCTGGGTGGGAGTCCCGATTCCGGATTTTCCTTTAGGTGGGTGGGCCACCCGCAGTCTCCCGGCTTCTAATAAAATGTAAAAACAACTTTACTTTATGTAACGTGTAGCGTACATTTCTTCCTGACCCGAAATTCTGGTCGAAAGAGAGAGCGAAGTGCACACTCAACAGAAAGCAGCCTGGTTTGATCTGATCGTGATCGGCGGAACTGTGGTCCTCTATTTAGCAGCGGTTCCTGCCTTGAGCTGGTGGTTCCATCGCACATTGGCAGAAGCTGCGGTACCTGCGCTTGGGGTATTCGGGCTGATCGGCCTCACCGGATTTGGCAGGCTCTTCTACCGTTCACCGCGGGGCGCGCTGGGGAATGAGCCAGTAATGGACGAACGAGACTGGCTGTTGTCGCGGCAGGCGTGGAATGCCGGAATGGCCACCTTCTGGCTGTTGTTTTGTATCGCGGGAGTGGGGACCTGGGCATATCTCTACTACCTGCGGGGTCTGGAACGGGTGACCGTGCCCGTTGGTATCTTCCCCGCGATGATCGGTGCCGGATTTATCGTCTTCATGCTCGCCCGATCAGTTGCGACTCTGCACTATTACGGATGGAAGGCCAGCGATGCCGGCCGATAATGCGGGAATAGAAAATACCATTCGCCGGCTGCGCTTCGAGCACGGAGAGATGACGCAGCAGGATCTCGCTGAACGTGTAAGTGTGACACGACAGACAATCATCGCTTTGGAAGCTGGACGTTATGCGCCGTCGCTACCGCTCGCTGTGCGAATCGCGCGCGTATTCGGAGTGGGCGTTGAGGATGTGTTCCAGATTGACTAGAGCGGAATCAGAATAACCGTGCTTTTGGTTAGACTCTTGAAGGTGGCTTTTTCTTAAGGAAAAAGCCACTTGAGGGGCTTGCATCCGGGTACATCTATTCTGATTCCGCTGTAGCTGGCGGGTAGGGCGGTTGGGCCACCCATTTCAGTGACGGGAAAAGATGCGCCACCCGCCTGCTCAGAGCGGAACCTAAAGCTGGACGATCTGAAGACCGGGGATGAGCTGGAAGTGGCGGAGGTTGACGGTCAGAACCGAGAAGCCAAGCTCCAGCGCCGTGACACCGACCAACAGATCGCCGAAGGGGATGGTCACGCCCTTGGCCTGCTGTTCGCCGTCGATCTTCGCAGCCAGTAAAGCCGTCGCCGCAGTGTACGGATACACCGTCAGATCGCGCAGCAGTTCATCTACGAAGGCCTGGCGGCGCTGCCGGATTTCCGGATTCTGGGCGCGATAGATGCCGTGGGCCAGTTCGGTCAGCCCAACCGCAGATAGAGCTGCGTCCTGATCGCCCGCCACGGAGAGAACCCACTCGATCAGCTTCTCGACTGTATCTCCCCGGCGTTCGGCCGCGATGACCACACTGGAATCGAGGATCAGCCCCATGGATTTTCCAGCGGCTCGGGATGGCTGTTCACAGCCGCTTCAAGGTCGCGGGCAAATCCGCCATCCAGCGTGGCTGTCGAGCCATGCTCCTTGGCCAGGCGCAGAGACTCCGAGAGCAGGCGCATCGGGCGCTCGACCACCGTGCGCAGCACGACCACAGGAGATGCGGCGTCCTTTTCGATGACGATTTCCTCGCCCCTGTAGGCGCGGGCCAGCAGACCGGCGATGTCGCGGATTGCTTCGGCTTCCGAGATGCGAATCGTTGCCATACTCAGGATGATACCTCGATTTTCACCCCATCGGCGAAGACCTGTCGGTGGGAGTCCGATTCCGGAATCTTCATTTGGGGGGTGGGCCACTGGGGAATTCTACAAGGATTCCAGCAGTATTCCTGATGGAAGGGAACCGAAGAAATGGAGGCTGGTCCTCTCCCACCCTTCCGCGATGAAACTGTGGAAAGATGGGGCACCCATTTCAGTGGCGGGGAAAGGGTGGGCCACCCGCCCAACAGCTCAGTAGACCAAAATGTTACAGTAGCAAAATGGCCAAAATCCGAGCATGTAATCTATGTTTTAAAAATTACGGAGTACGCTACGAAGCGGGCCTCGTCGGACAACAGTCTGAAGAAAAGTGCCCTTGCTGCGGCAGGCAGGGTGGGGCCAAACTCGGCGACAAGGAGCTATCACAACTTAAAGATAACTTCTTCATAAAGGGCAGTGAAATTCATATAGGAATTGGCTCACTTCCCCTTAGACAGTCAGAATTCGATGATCTTGTTTGGCAAGACTACAAGCTCCTAGAAGAACTAACGGGTACCACTTTGTTTTGGCATTCGCCGCATCTTTATGCTCTCGGATATACGCCTCTCCGAGATAAGATCGACGCCCGATTGAAGCCTCTTGAGCGCGAATGGCCTCAAGCCATAGGCCAAGATACAACTTTAGATGACTTGTGGGAGGAACTCCTCACGATAGTAACGTCGATAGTTCTCAAGGGTGGTCAGACATTCTTTCGAGCCAGAGTGGCGGCTTCTCATCCTATCGAGCCAAGTCAATACGATTCGCCGCCCGCCGAATTGATAAAACCTAACCGTTTCAACGATTCACAATCGCAGGTTCTTTATGCAGGATTTGATGTCAAGACATGTCTGCTTGAATTAAAACTTGGTCCGAGAGAGATCGTCAGGAATGAGGTTACTATCGCACGCCTAGTATTGAAGAGGCAGTTGCATATCCTCGATCTATCCAAGCCACTCGCGGAAAATATGGATGTTCACGACTTCGCGGACAGGGTCTCCACACTGCAAAGTCTACTTTTCCCGAGTGAGGATAACTATTATGTGTCACAATCTCTTGCTCAATACATACAGAAGCGTGGACTCGACGGAATATTGCACCCTAGCGCGTTTAGGCATATTGGAGATAGCGAGGCTAAAAACCTAGTATTGTTTGGTTCTCCCATAAAAGAGGGAACCGTCGGAGTCTTGGGTATAAACAGAGTCGGAGTGAGAGCTATAAACTACGACATTCACTTTGGCCCAGCGTATCAGCAGATCTCAATTTTTGGATAGTCGAGGAGGCTGGTGGCCCATCAAGTCCCTCGCCATTATTGATCCGGCCCGATTTGGTTGATACGGAGCAGAGCAAAAGCAACTGCAGATCCTTCGACTTCGCTGCGCTTCGCTCAGGATGACAGCTCTCAGGTGATGCAATCCTTTGGGGCCGGATCAATAAAGCGCGGGTGCCCCACGCCTGATGCAGTTTTTTCGCATCGAGGGTGGGAACCGCAGAAGCCCGTCCGGGCCGCAGCGGGTCATCAACTGACCCGTCGTTCTACACTTCAGCGTATCCGCACCCACTTCCCGCCCCCGCCTTTTACAATGCAAGGCAGTAGAAAATCTCCTCAGGAAGTGGACGCACATGAAGCATCTTCCCAGCATTTTACCGGCGGCCGTACTGGCGTTTGCCGGGTTGACCTCACTGCCGGCGCAGACGGTGAATTTCTCTGACGTGAAGCCGGCGCCGCAGCAGGTGGAGTGGCAGGACCTGGAAATCGGCGTGATTGTCCACTTCGGCACAAATACGTTTCTGAACCGCGAATGGGGCGACGGAACCGCCGACCCCAAGGTCTTCAATCCTTCGCAAGTGGACCCCGAACAGTGGGTGAAGGCCGCCAAGGACGGGGGCGCGCGCTATATGGTGCTGGTGTCGAAACACCACGACGGCTTTTGCCTGTGGCCGACCGAGCAGACCGAGTACAGCGTGGCCAAGAGCCCGTGGCTGGGCGGCAAGGGCGACCTGGTGCGGATGACCTCCGATGCGGCCCACAAGCAGGGCTTGCAGTTCGGCGTCTATCTCTCGCCGTGGGACCGGCACGATCCGCGCTACAAGGACGCGGCGGCTTATGACAAGTACTATCTCTCGGAGCTGGAGGAGTTAGCCGGGAATTACGGCAACCTGGTCGAGTTCTGGCTGGATGGCGCGGGCAGCGGCGGACATACCTATGACTTCGCCAAGATTATCGAGACGCTGCGCACTTATCAGCCGAATACGCTGGTCTTTGCCGATACCGGGCTCTTTGAGTACGGCGACATCCGCTGGGTGGGCAATGAAGGCGGTGGAATTCCCTATGAGAACTGGAACGTCATCGACCGGCACGGCGTGTTGCGCTGGCGGCCGGTGGAGGCGGACACGCCGCTGCGCAAGGGGCATTGGTTCTGGGCTCCCAATAGCGAAGCGTCGTTGAAGTCCGTAGACGAGCTGGTGGAGACTTACGAGAAGACCGTTGGCCACGGTGGCCAGTTGATGTTGGGCATCGCTCCGGACGACCGCGGACTGCTGCCGGATGCGGATGTGGCGCGGTTGAAGGAGTTTGGCGATGCGATCCGGGCGCGCTACTCGCACAATTTGGCGGCGCAGCACTTGGCGACTGACGCCAACACGGCCAGCGCTCTGGACGGCGATGCGGGCACCTTCTGGTCGGCGCCGGCGGGCTCGCATTCGTCCGTTCTGGAGGCGGATTTTGCCAAGCCGGTGACCTTTGACCACGCCCTGACCATGGAGTGGTTGAACGATGGGCAGCACGTGCAGCAATACGCCATTGAAGTGTGGGAGAAGGGCGCGTGGAAGCCGGTGGCGCAGAGTTTCGCCATCGGACACAAGAAGATCGACGGCTTTCAGCCGGTGACCGCGAGCAAGGTGCGGCTGCACATTCTGTCGAGTTCGAGCGAGGCGCACATTCGCGAATTCCAGCTCTTCCAGTTGGACAAAAAGCACTGAGAAAACCGGCGGCCGGGCGCGCATTTTAGAGCATTTTCGGAATACACGTAGACTTTTTGAGCGCATTGAAAGGTGGCTTTTTCTTGAGGAAAAAGCCACTTGAGTGTGTGCTTTCGGTCTACACCAATTCCGAAAATGCTATAGCCCTTTCACGCGCCGCGGCCGCCGGGTATGATGAGGCTCACAAGCAAGGCAGATCGGCGAGGAGGTCGGATGAGCGAAAAACATACGGATGAAGCGCGCAGGCAAGGCCGGCGCGAATTTCTGAAGGCTGGCGGAGCGGTGACAGCCGCGCTGCTGACGACGTCGGCGCTGGCCGACACACCGAAGAAGCTGCCTGCGCTGCCTTCGAACCCCAAGACGCCCGCGGCCATGCCGACGCGCAACCTGGGCAAGACGGGCTACAAGGTGGGCATTTTCTCGCTGGGCGGGCAGGCCTCGCTGGAGCGGCCCAACAACTTCGACGTGGCCGTGCCGATCATCGAGCGAGCGCTCGATCTGGGCGTGAACTACATCGACACTTCGTCGATCTACGGCGGGGAGGAGCGCTGGAGCGAGCAGTACGTGGGCAAGGTGATGGCTCACCGGCGCAACGAGGCCTTCCTGGCCACCAAGACCAAGGAACGGACGCGCGACGGCTCCATGCGCATGATCGAGAAGTCGCTGCAACTGCTGCAGACCGACCACGTGGACCTGTGGCAGTTGCACGACATAGGCGTCCAGGCCAACGTGGACGAGATCTTCGCCAAGGGCGGGGCGATGGAAGCGCTGCTGGAAATGCAGGAGCAGAAGGTGGTGCGGCACCTGGGCATCACTGGACACTACCGGCCCGATGCGCTGATCGAGTGCATCAAGCGGCATCCGTTCGACACCGTTCTGATGGCCATGAACGCGGCCGACCCGCACCACTTCAGCTTCAACGAGCAACTGCTGCCCTTGGCGGTGGAGCGGCAGATGGGCATTATCGGGATGAAGATCCCAGGGCGCGGGCGGATTCTGTCGACCTGGACGCCGCCGCCTCTCGAGCAGCAGAAGCACTCGTGGGAGGGGATGGTGCTGGCGCCCACGCCGGGTACGCTGACCATGCGCGAGGCGCTCTATTACACGCTGTCGCGCCCGGTGAGCACGGTCATCATTGGGTGCGATACCATTGCCCAGCTCGAAGAAAACGTGCAACTATCGCGGGATTTCACGCCCTTGAGCGACAAGCAGGTGGCGGAACTGGTGGCCAGGGCTGAACCGGTCTCGAAGCAGTCGCTGTTCTTCCGGTTCTACGACCACACTTAACTTAGAACGGACCAGAAATTCACAATCGCGCCGGGCCAGGGAGATGTGGAAAGCAATGAGTGCTTTTCACAGACCCCTGGCCTGGTTCTGTCTGCGGGAAAATGCCGGAAAACGAAAAATCCCGCCGATGGGCGGGATTTGCGTGAAGCGATTTGAGATAAATGGTCGGGACGGGCAGATTCGAACTGCCGACCCCTCGCACCCCAAGCGAGTGCTCTACCAGGCTGAGCCACGTCCCGACACAATCGAGCCGGCTCTCCCGAGCCGGCTTCTGGGGTTACACTCAGTCTACACCAGTAGAGCCTTGTTGTGCCGTCCGATTGAACGACGGCTCGAGGTTGACTTCCGAGTAGAGTAGGGAGAAGAGGGGCCACGTTCATGGCTAGAACGCTCAGAATCAAGTACTACGTGGAGCCCGACGCAGCGGCGCTGGCCCGTCGGGCGGCGCAGTATTTCGTTGAGATGGTTGGAGAAGCCGTGGCCAGTCAGGGCTACGCCCGCATCGCCATGAGTGGTGGCTCGACGCCCAAGGCGGCATTTCAACTGATGGCCGACCCCTCCGAGCCGTGGCGTGCGCGCATGCCGTGGGAGCATCTGGACCTTTATTGGGTGGATGAGCGCGCGGTGCCCCCCGACGATGCCGAGAGCAACTACCGGATGACCCGCGAAGCGCTGTTGGACCACGTACCCCTGCACCCCAGCCAGATTCACCGCATCCAGGGCGAGTTGCCGCCTGAGGAAGCTGCCGCGCGCTACGAGCTGGAGTTGCGCCAGAGCTTCAGCCTGGAGGGAACCGACAGCCCGCGCTTCGACCTGGTGGCCCTGGGCATGGGTCCGGATGGGCACACGGCATCGCTCTTTCCCCGCACCGCGGCTCTGCATGAAGTGGGCCGGCTGGTCACGGCCAATCATGTGCCGCAAAAAGACGCCTGGCGCATTACTCTCACCTGGCCGGCGATCAACCACGCCTACTCGGTTTTCTTTCTCATCTCCGGTGCGGACAAGGCCGAGATTGTGAAGGAAGTTTTAACCGGCGCACGCGATCCGGAGAGGCTTCCCAGCCAGCTGATTCGCCCTTCAAGCGGTATACTTACTCTGATTTTGGATAAAGCTGCAGCCGCGCTTCTGCCCGCAACAGACGGGGAAGGTTGCGGAGTTTTAGAGAGGGAACGATGATACTGGCAGGCGATGTAGGCGGCACCAAGGTTCACTTGGCGCTGTATGACTTTATTGATGGAAAACTTGAATACATACGCGACGAGCGTTATCCGGCCAAGAACTACCCTGGTCTGGAAGAGATTGTAAAAGAGTTTTTGAGTGCGCAAAAGGTAGATGCAGCATGCTTTGGGGTGCCCGGACCGGTACGCAACGGCCGTCTGCGGCTGACCAACCTGCCCTGGACGCTGGACAGCCATGAGCTGTCGGTCAGTCTGGGCATTACCCACATCTTCCTGATCAACGACCTGGAGGCCAATGGCTACGGCGTGGCCGAACTCACCGCGGAGCAGGTCTACACCCTCAGCGAGGGCGACGCCAGCCAGATGGGCAATCGCGCACTGCTGGCCGCCGGAACCGGCCTGGGCGAGGGTTTTCTGGTCTGGAACGGCCGCAGCCACATTCCCAATCCATCCGAGGGCGGTCACGCCGACTACGCTCCCCGGAACGAAGACGAGATCGACCTGCTGCGCTTCCTGAAGCAGAAGTACAACGGGCGCGTCAGCTTCGAGCGGGTGATCAGCGGCATGGGGCTGAGCAATATCTACGAGTTTCTGCGCGAAGTCCGCGGCATGGAAGAGCCGGCCTGGCTGGCCGAGCGGATTGCTGCTGTTGACGATCCCAACTCCGTGATCACCGAGCTGGCGCTGGCCGCCAAGAGCGAAATCTGCGAGAAGGCTCTGGATATGTTCGTCTCCGCTTACGGCGCGGAAGCCGCCAACCTGGCCCTCAAGGTCATGTCGGTGGGCGGCGTCTACATCGGCGGCGGCATTGCGCCCCGCATCCTCGAGAAGCTCAAGGACGGCACATTCATGAAGGCCTTTACCGACAAGGGCCGCCTGAGTCAGTTGCTCATCAATATGCCGGTGCGCGTGATTCTGGAAAGCCGCGCGGCCCTGTTGGGCGCCGCCGCCTATGCCGAAGCCCGCGCCGCCGAAATCAGCGGCATCTCTCCGCGCGCTGCTTCGCTCAAGTTCTAAATTGCCACGAACCTACGGGGCTGAGGATTCCGCATTTGAGGAATCCTCAGCCCTTTTCTTTTTGGTGCGGAAACCGCCTCGTGGCGCCTGAACTGACCTATTGCTCGATCGCCGAACCCACCGTGGCGAGGGCGCCGCGATAGAAGAACGGGCCCAGGCCGACGGTGAAGAGCCAGCAGCCGTAGAGCGCGTGTTCAAAGCTGGAGGTGGCCAGCGAGCTGGTTCGGCGTAACGGGCGGGAACCATTTCTTCTGGAGCCACAGGGAGACTTGCACCAGAAGAATCAGGGCCGGCACCTCCACCAGCGGGCCGATGACCGCGGCAAACGCCGCACCGGAGTTAAGCCCGAAGACAGCCACGGCAACCGCAATGGCTAGCTCGAAATTATTGCTCGCTGCCGTGAAGGAGAGGGTGGCTGTCCGGGAGTAATCGGCGCCCGCCTTGCGGCCCATCCAGAAGCTCACAAAAAACATGATGACAAAGTAGATCAGCAAGGGCAGAGCGATGCGCAGCACATCCAGCGGAAGCTGGACGATCAGGTTTCCCTTGAGGCTGAACATGACCACGATGGTAAACAGCAGAGCGGCCAGCGTAAGTGGGCTGATGGCGGGCACAAATCGCGTCTGGTACCACGCGCGCCCCTTGGCCCGCACCAGCACAAAGCGGGTAAGCATGCCGGCCAGGAAAGGAATGCCGAGATAAATGAAGACACTCTGGGCGATCTGGCTCATGCGGATGTCCACCACCACGCTTTTGAGGCCGATCAGCGGCGGCAGCACGGTCAGGAAGAACCACGCGTACACGCTATAGAAGAGTACCTGGAAGACGCTGTTGAACGCCACCAGGCCAGCGGCGTAATCGGTATCTCCGTGGGCTAACTCGTTCCACACAATCACCATCGCAATGCAGCGCGCCAGGCCGATGAGAATAAGTCCGGTTCTGTACTCCGGGTAGCCATGCAGGAAGATCACGGCGAGCGCAAACATCAGCACCGGCCCGATTACCCAGTTCTGCAGCAGCGAAAGGCCCAGCACCTTGCGATTCCGGAAGACATGGCCAAGCCGCTCATACTGCACCTTGGCCAGCGGCGGATACATCATCAGGATCAGTCCCACGGCGATGGGAATGTTGGTGGTGCCTGCCTGGTACCGCTGCAGCAACGCGGGCACGCCGGGCACAAATCTTCCCAGGGCAACGCCGGCGGCCATGGCCAGAAAGATCCAGAGCGTCAGAAACCGATCGATGAACGATAGCTTTGAAGCGCCGCCCGGTACTGGGCAGCAAAGTTGCGGATCTGAACTCATTCACTAACTCCTCTGAAGCAATAAGTGCAGTTACAGCGACTCCTGGCCAATCGCACGTACCTTCTTCTCGATGGCCATGCGGTCCAGAGTCTCAATAGGCAGACTCAGAAAGAGCTGGACGCGGTTGCGGATCTGGCGCAGGGTCTGCGCAAAGACCGCGCGCTTCTGCTCGTCCGTGCCTTCCACGGCGGCGGGATCGGGGAAGCCCCAATGTGCGGTTACCGGCTGACCGGGCCAGAACGGGCACACCTCACCGGCCGCCTTGTCGCACACGGTGATGACGAAGTCCAACTCCGGCGCGCCGGGCTGGGCAAACTCATCCCAGCTTTTGCTGCGCAGGTTTTCCGTCGGGTAGCCAAGCGCCTGCACCTGTTCGATGGCGAAGGGATTCACGCGACCGGTGGGATGGCTGCCCGCGCTGTAGGCCTTGAAGCGGCCGGCGCCCATGGTGTTGAAGAGCGCCTCGCCGATGATGCTGCGCGCCGAGTTACCGGTGCACAGGACAAGAATGTTATAAGGCTTTCGGGTCATAACTTCCTCGTGAGTGGTCTTCAGTTACCGCAGCATCCGGGCGCGCAGCAGGCAGCTCCGGGCTTGGTCGCGCGGATGAATGCGCTCATGAACTTGCCGTCGGCCATGGGAGCGATGGCGTCCACATCGACGCCGGCTTCGGTGAGGAAGTGGCGTGCGTCTTCAATGGAGTACACGCGGGTGGGCTCGATGGAGATACCGGTGAAGCCCGCTTTCGCCAGTTTGGCCGCGTAATCCTGCTCCTCGAGCGCGCCGGCGATGCAGCCTACCCAGAGCAACATGCTCTGTCGCACCTGCTCGTCGACCTCGCCGTGCACCACCACGTCCGACACTGCGAAGCGCCCGCCCGGCTTCAGCACCCGGAAGGTCTCGCGCAGCACGCGGTCCTTGTCAGCGGAAAGGTTGATGACGCAGTTCGAAATCACCACATCCACCGAGTTATCGGGCAAGGGAATGTTTTCGATTTCGCCCTGCAGGAACTCGACGTTTTCCTGGCCAGCCTGGCGCTGATTCTCGCGGGCCAGGGAGAGCATGTCGTCGGTCATATCCAGGCCATAGGCCTTGCCGGTTGGCCCCACACGTTTGGCGGAGAGCAGCACGTCAATGCCGCCGCCGGAGCCGAGGTCGAGAACCGTCTGACCGGGCTTGAGCTCAATCAGAGCCGTGGGATTGCCGCATCCCAGCGAAGCCAGCACCGCGCTGGCGGGCAAGCCGCTCTTCTCCGCTTCGTTATAGAGGTTGGTGGTGATGGGGTCGCAACAACTGAACGCCGAGCAGGCGCAGGCCGCCGAAGCGGTCTCCCTCACCTGCCGCGCCGCAGCTCCGTACTTGTCTTTCACTTCCGACTGCACCATTGTTTTTGTATCCATTGCACGCCTCACATTCGCTTAAGCAAATGTATATCTCTCGCTCATATTTGTCAACACGTATATAATAAACACATGAGCGGCTCCTCCCCATCCACCAGCCTGGCCAGCCTATTCGCGGCGCTGGCCGACCCCACCCGGCTGCGTCTGCTGAACCTGATGGCCGGCCGCGAAGTCTGCGTATGCTATTTTGTCGAGATTCTGCGCCAGGGCCAGCCGAAGATTTCGCGGCATCTGGCCTACCTGCGCAAGGCCGGACTGGTGGAAGCGCGGCGCGAAGGTAAATGGATGCACTACCGCATCTGCACGCCCGCCGATGCGGGTGCAGCCTCCATTCTTGCCGCCGTGCTGGCCTCGCTCGTGAACGACAAGCGGATGCAGGCCGACGCGGCCCGACTCGACCGCGCCTGCTGCGCACCGCAAAAGCTGGTGGCGCTGGAAGGCGCTCCGCGGCCGGCCCCGCTGGCGGCATTGCGGGAGTCCTGAACAGGTTTTCGCGCAGGCGGGAGTCTCAGATAAGCTAGAAGCAAGCGCAGGCAGTGTGCGCGCATCCTCGGGAACATACAGTTAGAGCGGCATCGCACCAAGGAAAAATCCCGCCATCTTCAGGAAGGTCTGGTCCGCATGAAACGTTGGCTACAAAGGTTGGTCCTGGTGCTGGTGGTGGCTTTTGTGGCTGTCTATGGCGGCGACTGGGCGATTTTCAAGCTGCGTGGTTCGCCGCACTCCAAGGTCACCGTGAATCGCTTCCTGTCGATTCCGCTCAAGGGCAACAAGCAGGAGTTCGACTATCTGGGCACCTCCGATGTGCCCTGCTCGGTCTCACTCTTTCCCCAAGCGGGCCAAAGCCCCTGCTGGCAACTTAGAAGGAACCCCAACCAGAACACAGCCATCTGAAGAACCCTGGGATGGGAAGATTCGCGCCCCAATTGAGTGAACAGTGCTCAGTGATGCAAGTCACTTCAGAGAATTGCACTCGCGGCTAGCATCGTTCAATCTTGGGAAAGCTCCGAGGGTCGATGTATAGCCGAACCCAGAACGAGAACGGGACGTATAACACCCGCTGCCTCTACTGCTTCATGACCATTGCCTCCTCTGTGGAAACGGAGACGGAGATGAAGAAGCTGGAGGCGCGGCACATCTGTCCCGAAAGAGCGCTGGCGGAATTGCTGGAGCTGGAAAAAGCCTCCGTGAGCCACGCTCAGCAAGGCTAGCAGTTCTATTGCTTGTGCTCCGGCCCGGCTGCCGGATTCTGCGCAGCCCCATTTCCTCCAGGCGCGGGCTTCATCTTGTCGATCAGCGCATTGTCGACGGCCTTGGTGATGCTGCTGGCTTTGTCGAATTCGGCCTTTGCTTCGTCCTTTTTTCCCATGGTCCTCAAAAGCCTGCCCAACCGCCAGTGGACATTCACGTCCTCGGGCGCCAGCCGGGCCGCTTCTCTCATCTCGCGCAGCGCGTCGTCCTGGCGGCCGGCATCGGCATAGACAATGCCAAGGTCCAGATGCGCCAGTTCAAGGCCAGGGTCAAGGCGGAGGACCTTCTCACAGAGCGGCAGAGCGGCTTCCGGATGGCTCAACTGCAACTGGGAGTCGGCCAGATAAAGCAAAGATTGAACGTGATGCGGGTCGTTGTCCAGCTCGGCTTGGAGTTCGGTCGCCGCCTCGGCATACTGGCGCTGCGTCCAGAGCAGGTAACCAAGGCCGAAGTGAACATTGGGTTCTTTGGGATTGGCCTTTACCGCTGCGCGGAACTGCTGGATGGCGCCGTTGTGGTCCTTCATCTCATCCATGGCTTCTCCGGCCAGCATGTCGGCCTCGGCTGACTCGGCATTGAGAAGAAGAATCTCGTGGTATGTATCCAGAACGCATTGAGATTGCTTTGACCACAGGCAGCTGTGCGCCAGGCTCAGGCGCAGCCCGAGGTTCTGTGGGTCGGCGGCCGCGGCTTGCTTCAGATAGGGAGCCGCTTCGGCGTATTCGCCCAGGCCGTAGTGGGCCATCCCCAGCAGAATGGTCAGACGCTGCGCCTCCGGCGAGGAAGCAGGCTCACTCTTGAGCAGCGGCTTGAAGGTCTGTATCGCCTCCCGCATGGCGCCGGCCTTGAAAAGCGCGAGGCCGAGATTCAGGCGCAATCCGGGAAAAGAGGGATCGAGCGCCAGGGCCTTGCGATAGAGAGGCACGGCCTGCTGAAAGTGCTCCTGACGCGCTTCCAGCAGGCCAAGGTGCGCGTAGGGCTCGGGGCTGGCGGGGTGGGTCTTGAGAAAGGCGCGCCATGCGCTCGCGGCCTCGGCGCTCTTGCCTTGCTGTTCGAGGGCGAGCGCGATCTGCCGGTGGTCTTCCGGCGCCGACGTGCTCTGCGCCAGAGAGCCAGCGGCTGCCGCCAGGGCAACGCCCAAACCAAATTCCAGAATCCGATTTACTCGCATCTTTTGCCGATCTTCTCACGTTCGATCTTCGAATTTATGGGGAACGGTAGCTTGCTTGATCTTCTCTCCGGGGAAGGCCGGTCGGCAAATCCGGGAACAAAGAAAAGGGGCGCGGCGGGGATTGCCCGCCGCGCCCCGGTTGAGGGTTGAGGTTAGAAAAGGATCTTGACGCCAAGCTCGAAGGTTCTCGGGTCCTGGGCGCTGTTCACAAATCCAAAGTCCGCGTTCTGCGGATTGGTGTCAGATAATCCGTTGAACTGGGTGTGGTTGAAGGTGTTGAAGCTATCGGCGCGGAACTCGAAGTGAGCAGCCTCGCCAAAGGCAAACGACTTGTAGACAGCGGTGCTGAAGTTGGTGCGGCCTGCGCCGACCACCGCATCCTTGCCCATGTTGCCGAAGCCCAGGTTCGGGCCTCCGAGCCAGCCGGCTACAGGCTTCGAGAAACCTGTGCTGCTGACATATTGGTAGCCGGAGACCTTGCCAACCGTGGTCTTGGTCTTGTTGTACTGCGGCTTGCCGGTCAGGTCGGGACGGATCGAGTAGTCGCCGCCCAAACCAACCGTGTCACCGTAGCTGCCCGTGGGAGCGTATCCGCCGAACCAGGGCAAGCCGGTCTCGGAGACGATCGTGCCGGAGATTTCCCAACCGCCCAGCATGGTCCTCGACATCCCAGAGGCATGATTGAAGAACGGCAGCTTGTACTCGTAGTTGCCGCTGAAAACCTGACGGCGATCCAGAGCACCGGAGCCCTTGTCGTACTTCAGGTTCCAGGGATTGCGGGTGGGGTTGTTGTTGTCCACGTCTACGCTGCCCGGTGTCGAATCGATCTGGTGCGCGTAGGTGTAATCCAGTTCAAAGCTCAGTCCATGCTTGTTCTGCTGGCGAAGGCCTACCTGGAAGCTGTTGTAGGTGCCGGTTTGGGTGGTGGATTGCTGCCTGAGGTTGCCAAAGCCCGGATAACTCTTGTTTGACAGGGTGTTGACAGTCGAGAGGTTCCCGGCTGCGGCAACCTGGCGGCTGATTGCGCAAGCGCCCTGTATAAAGCCAACTTGCCCAGAGTTCGCGGTGATCTGGCAGTCAGCCGGGGCTGTGAGTGGCGTGCTCAACGGGAAGTTATTGATCGGGAGCCAAACGTTCTGGTGCCAATCGAGGTTGCCGACATACTGCGCGATCATGATCAGCGCGGGAGCGATTTCATGCTGCACGCCCAGGCTGTACTGCGCCGATGCCGGATTCGGATAGTAGGGGTTCAGCGAGTTGTAGCCCTGAGTGAAGGTCGGGGTGGATGCAGCTGTCCCAGACTGCCAGTTGAAGCTCGGATTGGTGAATTCGACGGTTCCGGCAGCGGGCTGGCTGATGAAAGGAGGCGAGCCGGCCGCGTCGTAAATGTCGTTGCCCTGGATGCGCTCATAGAAAGTGCCGAAGCCGCCGCGCAGGATGGTCTTCCCGTTGCCGAACATATCAAAGGAGAAACCGACCCTGGGCATGAACGTCTTATAGTCGTTCTTGACCAATGCGGTGGGTGTGCCTCCCTGGCCGGCAATATCCACGCCGTTCATGTAGAAGGTGCCGATCGAGTTGGTCATCAGGAAGGGAGCGCCGGGTGCAAAGGAGCCGTCGGAGTTGAAGCTGGCTGCCGTGGTGAGACCCGGATTGTAGTGCTTTGGATTGAAGTTGGAAACCTGGTTGTTGCGTTCCCAGGTATGCGGCATCATGTCGTAGCGGAAGCCGTACTGCACACTCAACTGGCTGTTCACATGCCAGTTGTCTTCGGCATAGGCCGAAATCGTGCTGTTCACGTAGTGGTTGATGGGATTGGCGTTCGCCTGTGAGAAGGCGGCGTTGCCGCTGTCGCCATTGGCCAGGCCGAGCAGGAAGTCCAGATAGGAATCGCCCGTGAGCTTGCCCTCGGGGGCGCCTGAAACCCACTTGTCATCGAACCTGTAGTCGCCCTCGGAATCCTTACCGATCACCTGGTTCTTGGTGTACCGGTTGTAGCCGCCGCCGAACTTCATCTGATGTTTGCCCTTGGTCCAGGACAGGCCAAAGACCTCGGCAAAATCCTCGGCGCCATTGGTCCAAGGATCGTTTCCAGGACCCCACGACGTGCCGACCGTGCTCCATTCGATGTCAGGCAGACGATTGCCCACGTCGTTGGCGGCCGCGAAGTAGTTGCCCGTGCTCCAGCCAGAGGGCTTCACAAAACTGGCGCCGCCCGCCGCTACCGGAAGGATCGCGATCTTGTTGCCGTTGTAGTTGAATGCCGCTTCAAGCAGCACGTTGGGCGTCAGCGTGCCGGTCAGCTTGACGACTGCGGCGTACGCCGGGTTGCTGAAGTTCGAGCCGATGGTCGGATAGCTGTCGCCCTGCCACTCGGGAGTGGCTTCGACCGTGTCCATCGCGTCATGAATGTAGTGGCCGAAGAGCTGCCACTTGTCGTTGAAGTTGTGATCGATGCGGAAAAGATCCTCACGCACCGTGACGGGTAGATGGCCGCCGGTCGGCGTATAAGTTCCGTCTGCGCTGTTGGTCGAAGCAGGCAGATTCTTGGTGGCGTTGAACAGAAGGGCATTGGGATCCAGCAGGTTGGCCGGAATCGTATTGTTCGGGAACGGCTGGCCCATGGTCAGGCCGTCGCCCTGAATCTTGGCAACCATTGCTGGATCGGAGACTGTCGGCACAATCACCGCCGTGGCGGGATTGTAGATCGGAATCGCGTAGTTGAAAGTCGACGCCGATGTGACGATATCCGCGGCGGGAAGAGTCTTGATCGAATTGGTCGAAACGCCCGTTACTTCCCGGCGCCACTCTTCGTTGTAGAAGAAGAAGGTCTTCTGCTTGGCGGAGTTGTAGAGGTGAGGAATGAACACCGGGCCGCCGATGTTGGCGCCGAAAACGTTGTAGCGCAACTCCGACTTTGGGGCTTTTTGCCCGTTGTTGTCGTCGAAGTAGTTGTGCGCATCCAGCGCGTCGTTGCGGTCAAACTCCCAAGCGCCGCCGTGGTACTTCTTGGTGCCGCTCTTGATGGACATGGTGATGGTGCCGCCCGAGGCGATGCCGTAATCGGGAGGATAGTTGCTGGCCAGCACCTGGAACTCGCCCAGTGCATCCTGAGAAGGCATGACGGACATCTTGCCGCCGGAGCCGCGGTCATACGCCTCTGCGCCGTCAATCATCCAGACGTTGTGCGCCTGGTTCAGGCCGTTGAAGCTGATCGCGTAGTTGGCGGTCACGGAGAATGGGCTCTCCATGTCGGGCAGGTTGCCGCTGACGCCCAGGCCCAACGCTGCAAGGCCGATGACGTTGCGGCCGTTGGTGGGCAGTTCGGTAATCTGCTGCTCGTTGATGAGCGTACTCACCACGTTCGAGTCGCTCTGTACCGCCAGGGCGTCGGCTTCGACGGTGACGGTCTGCGTTTCGGAACCGATGGTCAGCTTGACGTCTACGCGAAACGTCGCGGAAATGTTGACCACAACGCCGGTTTGCGCAAATGACTGGAAACCCTTGGCGGTGATCTTCATGTTGTAATTCGCGGCATTCAATCCGGCAATCTCGTACAAGCCGGTGCTGCTGCTGATGGTGGTGTGAACTGCGCCTGTGGCCGGATCGGTGAGAACGATCTTCGCTCCCGCGACGACCGCACCTGTCTGGTCAGTGATGATGCCGGTGACCGACGAATTGGCCTGTGCAAATGCTGTCACGCACGCCAATACGAGGAACAGCGGCAACAGGATGAACCTGTATCTCGCTTGTCTCATGTGACCTTCCTTTTCAAATTTGTTTCTGTTTGTGTTCCGTGTTTTTTTCGCATCTTGTCTGGCAGGTAGAAAGCCGGTCGATTGGGATCGTCTTTGCAGAAGCGCCACGGGGCTGGGTTCGACACCCATCCTGCGGCGTTTCAGCGCCATTGGCACGGCACTGAAAGCAGAATCAGCCATCCCGGAGCCCCGCGGATTTGCGGAGTACCTCGACAACTGCGGACGATCGGAACCGGGAGCCTTCAAAACCATCGATTCACCAGTGGGCCCTGAAGTGCGAATGGCCCTTCTCGATGCGTGAAGGGTGAGGAATGCCAGGAATCGAACCGATTTGCCTGGTTTCCGTCCTTCCGCCCTGCCCGTCTTTTCGGCCCTCCCCGAGCCTTTTTCGGGAAGTGTCGCGGCATCGTGATCGTGCCGGATTGCGGGCCTTTCTGTTCATGCCGGACTACTCCTCGAAATCCCGGCAATCTTTTCTGCTTCGAACCATCGGCGCGGCTTCTGGGGTGGCCGTAACTGTGCGCTGGAGGCTCGATTTCTCCATGGTCTGGAAGAATAAAATTCCGATCCTACGCTTTTTGGAATCCTTCTACTCAAACGATTGAGTTGGGATCGCAAAAGAACCCTTCCATGAAGCCGCGCACATTAAAAGCCCAGGACAGAACGTTTGTCAAGTACCTGTGAAGGTAGCTTTCTTGGTCCCCGTCGCGGTAGGGTGTCGGGGCGCGCATCGTAGCCATCAACTATCTATAAAATGAATAGGATAGGAGGCTGATTCCCCTTTTGGAGAGGTTCCATAATTGAACTTCATTCGCCGCCGCAAGGAGGTTTGCTCAGGCATCCCCCAATTAGTTGTCTTATCAGGTGATTTACTCGAACGCCACGCGGCGGCCTTGCAACGAAACTCCAACACTGGCGCTGATTTCTTCATAAGTTGGCTGGTAGCGATGTAATGAAAACGTTATCGAGAGGTTGAAAACGTTATCGCAGATACTTACTGAAAACGTTATCGCAATCGCGCCGCATCCCGTAGCTCCCGCGCCGTCGCCTCCAGAAAGGTTTCCACGCTCGCCCCCTGCGGCGCTTCCAGACCGGATTTTGCCTGGATGGCGGAGGCAATCCGCCCCGCAATTGTCGCGCGGGTGGCCAGGCTCATCTCCAATCTCCGGGCAAAAAATCCTTCCAGTACTTCCAGGTCCGCGGCCGACAGTTTCGCGATGCCGGTGGCCGGCAGGCTCAAGGCGGTATGCGGCTCGGGAAGCGGCGAGCTGGAAGCAAAAATCTGTGCGGTGAAGGTGCGCGCGCCGGACTCGCCCCACAGCGGTGCTTCCTCCTCCCGATCCCGCACCACCAGGGTGCCGGCCGCCAAATCGCCCAGCCTCTGATGCTGGCGAGTGACGAACATCGCAATCACGCCCACGGCATAGAAAGAGGGAAACTGGTCAACATAGCGGACCAGGTTGCGGGCCATGGACTCGAAGAGCCCGATGGCCCGTCCGGAGCGCTGAATCACGCGAATTCGCGCGATCCGCTTGCCCGGCGTGCGCCCGTTCCAGAAGGCCTCAAAGAGCGTGAAGTAGCCCCAGTTGCAAAGAAAGATTAGAAAAATCACGATGGCCACGGCCCACTGCCCCGAGAGGCGGGAAAACGCGCCCACGGCGGGCAAGATCAGCAGCGCCAACAGAAAGAGCACGATGAACCCCGCGCCCCAGATCAGGTAATCGATCATCAGCGCGATAAATCGGCTGCCGATCCCGGCCAGCGGCATCTCGATCTCCACCAGTTCCGGGGTATCGATGCTAAGCTGATCTGAATTCAGGTCCATGGCGCAAATCCTCTCCAACCAGTGGCTTCTCAAACGCCGGCCCTACTGGGACCGGTTGGCCTCGCTGTTGGGCCAGGCGGATTCGAGCGGCTTGTCCCAGCTCTCCCGCGCGGAACTCCAGGAGATTGCGCTGCTCTATCGCCAGGCGGCCGCCGACCTTTCGGTGCTGCGCCAGGACGCGACCGCACGCACCTACGCCCTGCATGTGAATCAGCTTCTGGCTCGCGCTCACCATATCATCTATTCCGGCCGCAAGACGAATCTCGCCACCTTGTACCGCTTTCTGCGCGACGAGTATCCGGCGGTGTTTCAGCGCCAGATTGGCTATGTCGTGGCCGCCGTGGCCGTCTCCGTGGCCTGGGGGCTGCTGGGCGCGGCGCTCACCGTTGCGCGGCCGGAGTTCATGCGCCACTTTGTCGGGCCGCAGATGATCGCCACCATGGAGCGCCATGAGATGTGGACACATTCCATCGTCAGCATCGCACCGATGGAAACCAGCGCCATCATGACCAACAACCTCACGGTCAGCTTTGTCACCTTCGCCAGCGGCATCGTCTTCGGACTGGGAACCTTTTTTTATCTCTATATCAATGGAATGATGCTGGGGGTGATCGCCGCGGCCTGCGCGCACTACGATATGTCGCTGGCCCTGTGGAGCTTTGTGGCGCCGCACGGCGCGCTGGAACTGCCTTCGATCGTGATTGCCGGCGCGGCTGGCTTCCGCCTGGGCCACGCCATGCTCTTTCCCGGCGCCCTGCGCTGGAAGGACTCGGTGGCGCGCGGCGGCATTGAGGCGACGCAGCTGGTTTCAGGCATCATTCCATTGCTGGTGATTGCCGGCTGCCTGGAGGGCTTCTTCTCGCCGTCGCAAGCGCCGGTCTGGCTCAAATTCTCGGTGGGGGGCCTGCTGTTTACGCTGCTCAACCTGTGGCTCTTCCGCCCGGTCGCGCCGATCCGCCAAGAGGACTGAGGCAGGACTCGCTTTTTGCTACTATTTGCGGATGGCGCGTCCGGATGCGGCCGCGGCGGCGTCGGGCTGCGGCGCCTTGGGGGCCGGAGCGATGGCCGGGTCCCAGTAGAGCAGGCGACCGCAACTATCGCAGGTGAGCAACTCACCCTCGCGGAGCTGGTTCCAGGTCTGGGCGCGGATGCCCATGCGGCAGCCGGTGCACTGCATGTTGTCTACACGGGCCACGGCGGTGCCGCGCGAGACCACGAGGTGGTCGAAGCGGGCCAGCCACTCGGGCTCGATCAGCAGGCGGACGGCTTCGCGTTCTGCATTGCGGCCAAGCAGTTCGTGCGACAGTTCGGCCCGGCGCAGTGCGATGCGGGCGCGGGTCTTGTCCAGCACGGTGGCCAGAGCCTCCACCTGGGCGCGGGCAGCGGCCAGCGCCGTCTCCTGGGCCTCCGTGCGCTCCAGGCTGGTGTATTCCTCGGCGTCCAGACGCTCGTTTTCCACTTCGGCAAACTGGATTTCTTTCTCCATGGCCTCGGCCTGGGCAGGCGTGGTCACCGTGTCCAGCTGGGCGCGGTAGCGGGATGCCTTCTGCCGATGGCCAGCAGCTTCGCGCTCCAGCCGGGTGCGCAGAGTGTCTTCGCGGCTAAGGGCGTCGGAAGCCGCTGCGGCCTGGCGTTCGGCGGCCTGCAATGCCGTCTCCACCTGGGCGGCTTCAGCGGGCAGGGCCCGTGCGGCCTGGGAAAGGCGGGTGCGCTCCAACTCGATCGCTTGCAGCTTTACGAGGTTTTCAATGAGTTCATGCACTGTGCCAAGAAGTTTACGGCATGTACCGGCCATTCAGAAAATGCGAGGGGCAAGGCCGGAGTGGATTCCGCAACGGTTTGCATCCATCGGGCTTTCTCCGAGACGGAACGGTTCACCTCCGACACCGCGCCGGAGCGGCAAAGTAGGGGCATTTTGGCCTCGTTTTTGCGTCATTTTTGGCCATAAATGGCCAAAAAACGGCCAAAATCGGGCCAAAATCGGGCAGTTCCCGTTACTGTTCAGTTAACTATGTATTTTTGTATAATGTTCATTCAATGATGCTTACATGAATTTCGTCGTTGAAAAAGTGATAATAACACTATGGGGGGTGGGGTAAACGGCAGAAACCGCCCGATTTCCTGTTTGGAAACAGGGATGGAGCTGCTTATATTGTGCACGAGATGAGTTTAATTATCTGCAAGCACCTGCGGTGCGGCCAACTGCCTTCGGCCGGTCCGCGCCAGAAAGAAGGCGCGGAATCGGTGCGGTTGGACACCTGGCCGGGGCTGAATGAGGGCTGAGGTTTCCCATCCTTTCGCGATGGAGCTGCTGAAGGATGGGGCCCATTTCAGGGGCGGGGAAAGGGGGCCACCCGCCGATGCGGATTAATTCATATCAAGCGTAAGCAAGCGAACCTTCTTGAGCGGGATTATCAATCCGTAGCCTTCATTTAAAGACTCAAACTCAAATCGGGTACGCCTCTTGTTCGCAAACTCGATCCATGGCGGATCTTCCAGGAGACCGCGTCCCCCGACGTAACGGTATTTCCGACCGCGGCGGGCACCGTGCAATTGGACCCAGTTTCTAGCACACTCCTCGATGTCAACAAAGCACTCTTGTCCCGCCTCGTCAAAGTATTCCACTCGCTGTGGAGTCACGCATTTGATGCACGCATTCGCTACGCCAATCCCAACGATTTCAGGCTCCATCTGGTTCACTTGGGATCCCCCCGATTGTATTAGGCGTGTAGCCACGGTCTTGAGATTCCTTTCTAATCACGATGAGGGTGCCCCCCGGTCCCCAAAAGCGAGGGACCGGGGCCACCGTCAACTTGATAAAACACTGTATGAGACCAAGGCCACCCGCCTCCTGTTGCCTTCCCACTGGAACTGTGAAATACTCCTGTTGGTAGCCAAAATGAAGAATGCGAAGCAGAAAGCGGATGTTCCACACGGCACGTTGAGCCTGATGGTTCTGAAGACCCTGGATGTGATCGGGCCGCTAAATGGGTACGCGATTGCCCGTCGGATCGAGCAGATCAGTGGGGATTTGCTAGCCGTTAATCAGGGCACCTTATATCCTGTGCTGCTGAAGCTGGAACAGGAAGGTGCGATTGCGTCTGAGTGGGGCGCATCGGAGAACAACCGCCGCGCACGGTTTTACCGGGTGTCGCGATCCGGACGCAAACTGCTCCAGACTGAGACTCGAGACTGGGAGCAGACGACCGCAATTCTGGGGCGCTTCTTTGAATTGAAGGCGGAGGATTTGACGTGAGAAGTCTGAGACGGTTCTTGGCCCGTGCGGCCAACTTTGCCACACGGCGAGACGACCTGCGGCTGCGGGAAGAGATGGAAGAGCATTTATGTGAGCAGACTAGAGAGTACGTTCGCGCCGGCATGTCGCCGGATGAGGCGCGCCGCCAAGCGGTGCTGAAGTTCGGAGCCGTGGAGGCAGTCCGCGAAAAGTATCATGCCGAACAGGGGATTCCACTCCTCGAAGAGCTTGCACAGGATATCCGCTATGCTTTACGCCTGTTGGCCAGGTCGCCTGGGTTCACCATCGCTGCCGTCATTACTCTGGGCCTCGGTGTGGGCGTGAACGCATCCTTGTTTTCGCTGATCTACGCGATAGGCATCCGCTACCTGCCTGTCAAAGACTCGGCGAGCCTCGTCAGCATCTATCAGCAGTATCGCGGACAGGTTCATGCGCGCGGCGTCTACGGCTCACCGTATTACTTGTCTTATCCGGAATACGCCAATTACCGTGATCGCAATAGCACGTTTTCCGGTTTGGCGGCCTATGCTGAAACTGGACTCGCGCTTGGCGGTGCCGCTCCCCAGCCGGTCTCAGGACAATTGGTTTCCTGCAATTATTTCTCTGTACTTGGCGCCGAGTTTAGCGTTGGACGTGGATTCAACGCAGACGATTGTCGCGCCTCGGCTGCGCCGACTGCGATCCTCAGCCACAGATTCTGGCAAAGCCACTACGGCGATAGTCGCAGCGTGATCGGCAATACGCTCACTCTCAACGGTCAGTCCGTTACCGTCGCCGGTGTGGCACCTGCTGGGTTTTCCGGGACGGAACTTCAGGTTCCCGATGTCTGGGTCCCGGTTACGATGGCTCCTCAACTTCTGCCGATGACGTTCGACTCGCGTGACTGGCTAGCCTTGGGGAATGTGAGCTGGCTTCAAGTCATCGGCCATCTGAAACCAGGCATTTCACGCCGGGCGGCGCGGACCGAACTGGCGGTTCTGGCCCACCAAATGGATGCAATTCATCCCGGCCGGCAAACAGTCGTCATCGTAAATGCCGGTTCACTTGTGAATAATCCCGAAGAGCGTACCGACGGCCTCTGGATCGGCGTCGCTGTGTTTATGTTGGGAGCTCTGGTTCTCACGATGGCATGCACCAACCTTGCGAACCTGCTTCTTTCACGGGGTGCGAAACGTCAACATGAACTGGTGACTCGGCTTGCGCTCGGCGCCACCCGCCGCCGGCTGCTCAGCCAACTTCTCACAGAGAATATGCTCCTATCCGCGCTTGGGGGCCTGGCCGGGGTAGCGGTCATGCTCTCGCTTACGCCAGTGATCATCCATTTACTTCCGGGAATGCCCTCTGGCCCCTTGCCGCTGGATCTGGCTCCGAACTTCACGACGTTGTTGTTTGCCCTCATTGCCACCTTAATGGCAGCGCTTCTCTCCGGGGTAGCCCCGGCGCTCCAGGCAACTGGCCCAGACCTACTCACGGCATTGAAGGAGGGCGGTGCAGCCGCGGGTCACGGTCGCCGGCGAGCGCGCCTTCGTGACCTTCTGGTGATCACGCAGGTCGCAGGCTGTGCCTTGCTTCTGGGGCTGGCTGGACTCCTAGCCCGCGGCTTGCATCGCGCTGAGATCGTCGCTCCGGGTTTTGCAACCCAGAGTGTTTATGTCCTCTCTTTCGATCTCTCCGAACGCGGCTATAACGGAACACGCGCTCTCGGGTTCGCGCGTGAACTACGTGAGCGTCTCGGAGCTTTTTCTGGGACGGCTGGGGTGGCGAGTTCAACTGTGCTTCCTGGCGTTAGTGCCGATTTTACGGGAGTCACGATCCCCGGCACGGATTACCGTGGAGAGCAGGTCCTCGCCAACTACGTCTCCGCGGATTATTTCAGAACAATGGAGATCCCTATCCTGCGTGGGCACGCATTTGCCGGAGAAGAGCTTCACGCTGGTGGCCTATCGCCCGCGCTCGTTAGCACCGCCATGGCGCAGCGATTCTGGCCGACTGAGAATCCTGTTGGCAAGGAATTCCAGGCCGGACAGAATCGCAGGTATCAAGTTATTGGGATTGTTCCGAACGTGAGCACGCTGCATCTGGGCCAGGAGGATGGGCCTCTCTTTTATGGGCTCATTACCGACACCGGCGCCGCAGCGGATGCCAAAATGTTCCTCCGTGCAAACCGAGATGCTTCGGGTGCCGTTTCCGCCATTTCAGCCCTTGTTCGACAAATCGATCCCAGCGTGACAGTTACGACCGAGCCGTACCAGCAAATCCTCAGCGAACAGCTCTTGCCTGCTCGTCGTGGGGCCGTTCTCGTGAGCGCCCTCGGCTTGCTGGCATTGCTGCTTGCTGTTGTAGGTGTTACAGGCGTGGTTTCTTTGGCTACCAGTCAGCGGGTGCGCGAGATCTGCATACGCTTAGCCTTTGGAGCGCGGCGTCATGATGTTGTGGTCCTGCTTCTTGGCCACGGGTTGAAACTTGTCGCCATCGGGCTGGCCGCCGGGCTTGGCGTCGCAGCCGGCTTAGCTTTTCTGCTGGCCAGTAATGGCCTGCTTTTTGGAGTCAGTCCGATTGATCCCGCGGTTTTCCTAGGCACAGCGTCTGTGTTGTTCTGTTCTGCCGTGTTGTCTATGCTCTTTCCCGCGTTGCGCGCTATCCGCGTTGATCCGGTTGCCGCACTGCGTTCCGAATGACTTCTGCGAGACCCACTGCCGATGACACAGCAAGGTCGGGTGCCTCACCGGGCGGATGCGGGTAATCCAGAGGTGCTGCATTCAACTGTTGACGGGCCAAAGCGCTCATTGAGACTGGTCTGCACCACGAATTTGGATAGGTATCGAAAACGCCGTTGGGTCCAGAAATGCCATGCAGTCTGGATTTTCCGCTAGCAGGCAACTACCGGAGAGCGGTGGATCGAATGGACGGCTGAAAAGCAACTGCAGATCCTTCCGCTGCGCGTCAGGATGACAGCGTTTGTGGTGGGGATGACAGCGGTTGGGGGGTGATGACAGCGGTTGCGATGGGGATGAAAGCGAATTGGCAAGTTGGCGAGCGGCGGGCATCGACGCGGGTTTCATTGCCTGGGGGTCGGCTATGCCGGTGGACGACTGATACAAAACATGCGATTTTCAGACGCAAACGGAGTTTTTTCGCAGCCTGTTTGGTTTCCGAGGGAATGCGGCTCGTCAAAAGGGCTCATTCAGAGACCCCCTAGTGGTGTCCACCACAAATAGGGTCAATTGCCGATGCGCGAGAATGGGATGAAAACGTAGAAGAGACTTCCCTCAGGGCCTAAACAGGCTGCGGAAAAACTCCTGAATTCGCGCAAGGTGCACCAAAAACAAACCGCAGGGGCTAAAGCCCCCGTTATTTTTCAACCACTTACGGCACGACTAAAGTCGTGCCCTTTCAAAACATAAACGACCATCTGTGTGGCGGACACCACTAGTGCATCGCTCCGGCTCCCGAACTCTTCCCTGGCACGTTCTTGCTGAGCAGGAAGGCCAGCACCACCAGCCCTACCGACATCCACGACAGTTCCATGTACACATCCTGGTAGCCCTGCATCTGTGCCTGGCGGTTGAGCTGACCGTAGAGAGAAGCCAGCGCCATGCCGCTGCCGTTGGCCCCGCCAAACGCGCCGCCGAAGAAGCCGCTGAGCGCCTGCGTGTGTTGCTGGAAGGCGATCGACCCCGACTGCATGGCGCTCTGCAGGTGCTGCTGGTGCCAGGTGGACCGGCTGGTCACCTGGGCGCTGGTCACGGCGATCAGGATGCTGCCGCCGATGTTGCGCACGAAATTGATGAGGCCCGAAACCTGGTTGCTCTGCTCGCGCGGCATCCCCACATAGGCCGCGTTGGTGATGGAGATGAAGCAGAAGGGGATGGGCAGCATCTGCACCACGCGCAGCCAGGAGGCAGCCGGAAAGGTCATTTCAAGGTTGGTCACGTCCGCCGCATAGCGGAAGGTGACCACAAACATCAGGAAGCCCACCACCGCCAGCGTGCGCGCGGAAACCTTGCCCGTGGCGTAGCCGGCCATGGGCATCACAAAGACCAGCGCAATGCCGCCGGCGGTCAGCGCCATGCCCGCCGTGGTGGCGGTCCAGCCCAGCAACTGCTGCAGAAACTGCGGCTGCAAGACGGTATTCGCGTTCAGCACACCGCCCACCAGCATCATCAGAAAACAGCAGATGGCGAAATTTTTGTACTTGAAGAGCTTGAGGTTGATCAGAGGGCTTTTATGCTGCCACTCCCACGCCACCAGCCCCACCATAGAAGCAACGAAGACGAAGCAGAAGAAGCGAATGAAGCCCGAGGCGAACCAGTCGTTTTCCTGGCCCTTGTCCAGCATGATCTGCAGCCCGCCCATGGCCAGGGTCAGGAAGCTGAGGCCCATGTAGTCCATGTGGCGCAGACGCGAGCGGTCGGGCTTGATCCACGGCGGATCCTCCACCAGCCGGCTGACCAGCAGGAAGGCCAGAATGCCCACCGGGATATTGATGAAGAAAATCCAGCGCCAGGAGAAATTGTCGGTGATCCATCCGCCCAGGGTTGGCCCGATGGAGGGGGCCAGCACGGCGACCAGCCCGTAGAGCGCAAAGGCCTGTCCGCGTTTCTGCGGTTCAAAGGAGTCCGCCATGATGGCCTGGGCCATGGGCTGCATGCCGCCGCCGCCGGCGCCCTGCATAATGCGGAAGAGCAGCAGCATGGGCAGCGACAGCGCCGCGCCGCACAGGAAGCTGGAGACGGTAAAGATGACGATGCAGAGAAGAAAGAAGTTACGGCGTCCAATCACGCTGGAAGCCCAGGCGCCAATGGGCAGCACGATGGCGTTGGCCACCAGGTAGCTGGTCAGCACCCAGGTTCCCTCGTCGGTGGATGCGCCCAGCGTGCCCGCGATGTGGGGCAGCGCCACGTTGGCGATGGAGGTGTCCAGGACCTCCATAAACGCGGCCAGCGCAACCGTCATGGCGATCAGCCAGGGATTCACCCTTGGCTTCCACGGCATCACTGCGCCTTGGCTCGGGTTTTGCACGGTCTTGGCCGCGGATGCGGCGGCGTGCGCCGCTGCCGGCTCGATATCGGACAAGAAACTTCTCCTTGATGGTTGTCGATTGTGTCTGCCGGCGGCCGGGGAAGCACGGCCTTCGACAGGGAGGATAGGGATGAAGAGCCCTGCGCCTCCTGGAATAGCCAGAAGTCTTGCGGCGTGGGCCGGTTATCTTTAGATTCGCCTGGACGATGATGGGTTCATGGAATCCGGGCTGTTTTGGTACGTCCGGCAGAGGAAATGGGACGCCGCGGAATGCGCCCCGCCCCCAGTTCGGCTATTTGAGCGCGGCCGCCGATGCGCCCGGCAAGCCCGGTGCGGCGGCTGCGGAGAATTTGGGGGTTCGCCAGCCGACCAGGGCAATGGTCAGAGCCACCGCCTGCATCAATACGATGAAGGCCACGCAGGCGGGCCACTTGCCCAGCGCCCAGAAGGCTCCTGGAACCACGCCAGCCGCGGTGCCGCCCAGGTAGTAGCAGGTCAGGTAGAGCCCGGCGGCGGTCACGCGCGCCTCAGGAGGCGCTGCCACCCGCAGATGGCTTTGTGAGGCGGTCTGGGCGATGAAGACGCCGGAGGAAACCAGCGCCAGCCCCAGGATGATGACGGCGAGCGAGGGGGACAGCGTGAGCAGGACGCCGGTCATGGAGCAGACGATGGCGCCCGTAATCCCGGCGCGCAGCCCGACGCGGGTGATCAGGAATCCGGCGGCAGGCGTGACCACCAGCCCGACCAGGTAGACGAAGAAGAGTGAGCTGAGCGCGGTGGTGGAGAGCAGAAACGGCGCCGCGGCCAGGTGGAAGCCGATCCAGGAAAAGACGCCGACCAGGGAAAAGAGAACGTTGAATCCGACCGCGAAGGTGGCCACCAGCCGGGGACGCCGGAAGAGTTCCTGCACCTGGTAGGGAAATGAAAGGTGCGTGGGCGGCGGATTTCCGGCCTTCGCCGTCGAGGTCCGTAGCGCGCGGGTTCCTTGGGGCAGCCAGGCGGCCACGGCTCCGGCCCCTGCCAAAGCCACCACGCCCAGCACCAGGAAGCTGACCCGCCAGTTGAACCGGTCGGCCAGGATGCCGCTCGAAATCCGTCCTACAAAGCCGCCCAGCGCCGTTCCGCTGACGTAGAAGCTCATGATGAGCGCCACGCGGTTCGGCGGCCACTCCTCGCCAATGTAGGTGACCACAACGGCGACAATGCCGGGGATCGTGATGCCCTGAAGAAACCGCCAGAAGATGAGCTGGGCGAGGGTGGTGGAGGTGGCGGCCAGCAGGGTGGGCAGCGCCACGCCGATGAGCGAAATCACAATGACCCGCTTGCGCGGCAGCCGCTCGGTCAGCGCTCCGAAGAAAGGCGCGGAGAGCGCCACGCCGAGGGTTGCGGCAGAGACCGTCATGCCCACGCCGGTCTTCGAGGCATGGAAGAGGTGCGTCAGCAGGGGCAGCAAGGGCTGCGTGCAATACAGCTCAAGAAAGGCGCAGACCCCGCAAAGAGCAACTGCGGCGGCAGCCCAACCGCCGGGCTCGCGACGAATTTGTGCAGGGTGTTCCAAGGAACAGGATAGCGGAATGCGGCTGCGCGGGTCCCAAACGTGGGCGCGGGCGTGGCTGAGCCGGCGTCCCGGCAGGGGATCCGGGAACCTGGATTTCAAGTGAAAAAGGATAGAATCGTTTGCGAAACACGAAATCGTAAGCGCAGGTTGACTGCGGAACGGGGACTCATAGTGAAGGATTGGGACGTGGTCATCGTCACGGCCTCTTCGGCGCGACAGGCCGAGCTTTACCGCGGCGAGATCGAGCGCCGGAGCTTGTCGGGGATGCTGCCGGAGGGTACAGAGTTTCTGGTGGTTCCTGATCCGGGCGACCGCAGGGTGGGCAGCGGCGGCGCGACCATTCATGCGCTGGGTGTGCTGGGCAAAGACCGGGAGTGGTGGGGCCGGCACCGGGTTCTGCTGGTCCACTCGGGCGGCGATTCGCGGCGTCTGCCGCAATACTCGCCGGGGGGCAAGCTGTTTGGCGTTCTGCCTTCCCGGACGCAGCCGCGCGGGACGACCACCGTCTTCGACGAAACCTTGACCCTGGCCGCGGCATGGGCCCAGGGAATCTCCAACGGGCTGCTGGTGGCTTCCGGCGATGTGCTTTTGCGGTTCGACGCGAAGCAGGTGGAGTGGAACCGGCCGGGCGCGACCGGTGTGGCCATGCGTCTGGATACGGAGACGGGAAGCCATCACGGGGTTTACGTGGTTGGGGAAGGCGATGAAGTCTATACCTTCCTGCAGAAGCCCACTCCGGCTGAAGTCAAGGCGGCGGGCGGCGTGCTCCCGGACGGTCGGGTGGCCGTCGATATTGGACTCCTCCGCTTCGACGCCGACCTGACGGTTGCGCTGTCGGAGTTGGCTGGGTTGAAATCGCTGCCCGCGGTGGACCTTTACGACCAGATCACGCGCGGGCTCACAGGCCAATGGAAACCGGAGAGCGACGCCGGGCTCTTCTGGCGGGAGCTGGGCCTGATCCTGCGCTCACCGGAACGGCCTGCGGGATTCCACTGCGCGGTTGTGGAGGGCGAGTTCCTTCACGCCGGCACGACGCACTCCTTTCGGGAACTGGCGGCCGGGTCGGGCGGATTTCTGGACAGCGTCATCGCCGGCACATGCATAGCAGGACATGAAGCGGTGATTCTGGAGTGCGACCTCGGCGGACCGGTGTCCGCCAGCCGCGGCGCCATCCTGCATGGGCTCACGGGTTTGAGCGGGCCGGTGGAAGTCCCGGAAGACACCGTGGTTCACCAGTTGCCGGTGAAAGGGGCCGGCGGCGCGGGCTGGGTGATCCGTGCCTACGGGGTCGAGGACAATCCCAAACAGGCGCTCGAAAACGCCACCTGGTTCAACCGTCCATTTCTGGGAGCGCTCGAACGGCTTGGCCTGACCCGCGCGGAGGTTTGGGCCCCGGGCGAAGCGCCAACCTTGTGGAATGCCGCGCTGTTTCCGGTCACCACGCCGGACGAGGCCTGGGCCTGTGCGCAGTGGATGATGGGGTACGCAAGCGGCTACACCGTGGAGCGCTGGCGCGCGGCGCAGCGGATGTCCCTGGCTGAAAGCGCACAGTGCACTGACGGCAAGGCCCTGGCCGAAGCGCGCAACCGCCGCATGCAAGGCATCTGGCAGGCAACAGCCGTTGAATTGGCGGAGTCGGGCGCGGATTTGCGGCCGCTGGTGGCAAACCTGCCCGGTTTGGCGCCGGCCGCCGCCGCGGGCCGTTCGCTCAGAACGCGCGCCGTGGAGTTGTGCAAGGACAACGCGGAAAACCTGACCCTTGCCGCCAGCCACCTGATGCAGGCGTCGCGTCTGCTGGACCGCGCGGGACTCGCGCAGGAGGCCGGCCTGGCCCAGGACGAGGCCTTCACCTGCATACAGAATGCGGTGCGCGCCGGGACCGCCCGCGATGAGAAACCAGCCCCCTCCGCCTGGCGCTTCCAGCGCGTTCATGTCTCGGCTCCTCCGCGCATCGATCTGGGCGGCGGCTGGTCCGACACGCCCCCCTTCTGCTTCGACTGGGGCGGCACGGTGCTGAATTGCGCCTTGGAGATCGATGGGAAATATCCCATCGAGGCGGAGATTCGGCGCATCGACGAGCCCCTCATCCGCTGCCAGGCGGACGGGCACGATTCCATTGCCGAATATCGAAGCGCGGAGGAACTGCTGGAACTGTGCGGGCCGGGGTCTCTGTTTTCAATTCCCCGCGCCGCGATGCAATTGCACGGCATTCCCGTCCACGGCCAGACCCTGAAAACGACTCTTGAGGAATTGGGCGGCGGCCTGGAGATTCGCTGCCGGGTGGAGTTGCCCATCGGCTCGGGCCTGGGAACCAGCAGCATTCTCGGCGCCACCGTGATTCGCGCCCTGGCCGTGATGTCCGGTCGCACACTCGGCGATCATGCCCTTTCGCAAGAGGTGATGCAGCTCGAACAGCGCATGACCACGGGCGGCGGCTGGCAAGATCAGGCGGGCGGCATCTTTCCCGGCGCCAAGCTCTTGATTACCGGCCCCGGCTTGCGCCAGCGCATCCGCGTGCAGCCCGTGGCGTGGACCGATCAGCGGCGCGCGGAATTCTGCGAGCACCTGGTGCTCTACAACACCGGCATTCAGCGCATGGCCAAGGATCTGTTGCAGCAGGTGGTCTCGCGCTATCTGGCGCGGGAAACAGCCACCATCCAGGTTCTCCACAGCATCAAGACCCTGGCTGTGGAAATGTCGTACGCCATGGCCGAAGGCGACTGGAAGCACCTGGGAGCGCTGCTGGACCGTCACTGGCAATTGAATCAGGTGCTGGACCCGCACACCACCAATGCGCCCATCAACGCCATCCTCGACCGCGCCCGCCCGTGGATTTACGGGGCCAAGCTGGCCGGCGCAGGCGGAGGCGGATTCCTCATGCTGCTGGCCAGGGATGCGGAGGCGGCCGCGGGATTGCGCGCCGCGCTCGCGCAGGAGCCTTCGGAGCGCGGCGCGGTGATGTCGTACCGTATCGCCGAGGAAGGGTTCCGCATTCAGACCAGCGGTCCGATCGCCTGAGGCGGCCCGTGGGCGCCCATCTTTTTCACAGCTTCATCGTGAAAATGTGGAAAACCTCAACCCTCATCGGGCCGCGTTCCTCAGGAACTGCGGCCCGCGCCCAGTAGTCAAACATCGGAAGCCAGATACGCATGGCCGGATTTATACTCCGGCCATGCGTAATTTGGTCCTTGCTGCCATACTTTCCCTGACTGCCTTTTCTCCCCTGGCCTTTGCACAAAATCCTGCCCAACCAAAGCCCGCCACCGCGGCGGAAGCGCAGGCCTTTGTTGACCGCGCGAACGCCGAACTGCTCAAGCTCACCACGGACGCCTCTCATGCCCAGTGGACCGCCGAAACCGACATCACCGGCGACACCGAAGCGACCTCGGCGCTCATCAACGAGCAGGCCACGGCGCGCGCTCTGGCGTTGACCGCGGAGAGCCATCGCTTCGACCACGTGAAGCTGCCGCCCGAGCTCAAGCGCCAGATCAAGCTGCTCCAGGTGAATGCCCCGGCCGCGCCCAAAGATCCCAAGCTGCTGGCCGAGCAGTCGGAGCTCGCCGCGCAACTCACCGGCATGTACGGCAAGGGCAAGTTCTGCCCGGACACGCCCGCGGGCCAGGAGCCTGCGCCCGGCGCGAAATGCCTGGGCATCGACGACCTTTCCGGCATCATGGCCAAGTCGCACGATCCGGAAGAGCTGACCCGCCTCTGGGTGGGCTGGCACGCCATCGGAGCGCCCATGCGTCCCAAGTACGCGCGCTTCATCGAGCTGCAGAACATCGGCGCCAGGGAGCTGGGTTATCAGGATACCGGCGAGTTGTGGCGCGCCGGCTACGACATGACGCCGGCCGAGTTTTCCACGGAGATGGAGCGCGCCTGGACGCAGCTCGAGCCCCTCTATCGCGAGCTGCACACCTACGTCCGCACGCGCCTGATTCAGAAGTACGGCAAGGCCGCCGACCGCGCTGACGGCATGATTCCCGCGCAATTATTAGGAAACATGTGGGCGCAGGAGTGGGGCAATATCTACGACCTCGTCGCGCCCACCGATCCCCAACTGGCGCAGTTCAAGCCCCTCGATCTGGAATCGGCATTGAAGCAGCAGATTGCGGCCAAAAATCCCGCCACGGCTCCGGCCTTCAACGCGGCCACCGACCTCAGTTCCGATGCGGGCCACGCCGCCAAGCTTGCCGCCGGCAAGGAGATGGTGCACTACGGCGAAAATTTCTTCACTTCGCTGGGCTTTCCCGCCCTGCCCAAGACTTTCTGGGAGCGCTCGCAGTTTGTGCATCCGCGCGACCGCGAAGTGGTCTGCCATGCCTCGGCATGGGATCTGGATTCGGTCGACGATCTGCGCGTGAAAATGTGCATCGAGGTCAACGCCGACTACTTCACCACCGTGCATCACGAACTGGGCCACAACTTCTATCAGCGCGCCTACGACCGCCAGCCCTTCCTCTTTCGCAACGGCGCCAACGACGGCTTCCACGAGGCCATCGGCGACTCCATTGCGCTTTCCATCACCCCGGCCTATTTGAAGACGCTGGGCCTGGCTGCAACCGAGCCGCCCGCCGCGGCCGACATTCCCTTGCAGTTGCGCACCGCTCTGGACAAGGTCGCGTTTCTGCCCTTTGCGCTGGCACTGGACAAGTGGCGCTGGCAGGTCTTCAGCGGCGAAATCAAGCCCGCCGATTACAACAAGGCGTGGTGGGCTCTGCGCGCCAAGTACCAGGGCGTGGTGCCGCCGGTCGAGCGTTCTGAAGCCGATTTCGACGCCGGCGCCAAGAACCACATCCCCACTAATGTCCCCTATGCTCGTTACTTTCTGGCCCGCGTCTACCAGTTCCAGTTCTACAAAGCGATGTGCGACGCCAGCGGCTACCAGGGGCCTTTGAACCGTTGCAGCTTCTACGGCTCCAAGGCCGCCGGCGACAAGCTCGGCAAAATGCTCGCGGACGGCCAGTCCCAGCCATGGCAGCAGACCCTGAAAGAGATGACCGGCACGGACCACCTGGATGCGCAGCCCATGCTCGATTACTTCGCCCCGCTCTACGCCTGGCTGAAGGCGCAGAACGCGGCGAATGCAGCGCACTAAATATTTTCTTCACGCCACCGGCCGCTACGGGTAGTGGTTGGTGGCGTATTTCGGATTCATTGACGAGTGTAGCCATAATGGCTACACTAACTCCAGGAGGTGCTCCATGCGCCAGGTTTCACTGCGTGAGTTCAGAACTCGCGGGGTTAAGGCCTTGAAGGAAGTCCCTCCCGGAGAAACCACTCTTCTGGTTGGCCAGAATGGCCCTGCATTCTTCCTGGTCCCTGTGTTTGGCGATGTTGTCAAGGAGGATCGCGAACTTAGGCGTGCGATGGCGCTGGCCAGCTTACGAGAGGGATGGCGTCTTGCCGAAGAGTCAGGAGCCAGCCTGGCAAGCGACGAAGAGATTGAAGCAGAGATCGACCGTATTCGCAGATTCCGTGAAGATGAGCTGGAATGCGCTTAATTGTTCTGGATACCAATGTAATCGTCTCTGCCGGTATCAGCTCCGTAGGACCACCTGCAAAGATCGTTGCGGATCTGGTGTTGAGCGGCATGATCCATATCGTGACCAGCCCCAAAGTCGCGGCAGAATACCGGGAAGTTGTCCGCCGCGCCAAGTTCCATCGTTACGGGTTTCCTCCTCTTTGGCTGGAGTACTTGATTGAGGAGAGCATGAGGCTTCCAGACCCAGCATCGTGGCCTTCTATTTGTCCCGACCCGAAAGACGCTCCCTTTCTCGCCCTGGCGCACGCAGCCGGGGCCTGGCTGGTGACAGGAAATCTCAAGCACTTTCCGAAACCAGTACGCAATGGAGTGACAGTGGTTTCGCCTGCTTCTTATCTGGCACATCTCGCAGGTGAGTAAGCCGGCGTTACCTCTCACGACAGCAGGTCTCTAACGGCGTCCGCAGCCGCGCGCAGAGTCTCCGGCTCGTCGCCAAAGCCAGCCATCCACATCACCTTCGGCTCGCGCCGGAACCAGGTCAATTGCCGCTTGGCATAGTTGCGATGGCCCTGCTGGGCCGCGGCGATTCCATCCTCCAGGCTCAATGTTCCCGCCAGCACCGCCAGAGCCTGGCGATAGCCCAGCGAATCCAGCGCCTTCACTGGTCCATAGCGGGCCAGTAAGCCGCGCGTCTCGTCGATCAGTCCGGCGGCAAACATTGCGGCGCAGCGCCGGTTGAGCCGGTCGTAAAGCGTCTGCCGCGGCGGGTTCAGCCCGATGCGCAGCAGCCGGAAGCCGGTCAGCGGGTCGCGCGCCATCACCTCTGAGAGCGGCTTGCGCGCCGCCAGGCAAACCTCGATGGCGCGAATCAGCTTGGGCGTATCGTTGGCGTGGATGCGCGCTGCCGACGCCGGGTCCAGCCGCATCAGCACCCGGTGCAGCCAGTTCTCCGTATGCTTCTGGCGGCTCTGTTCGAGTCGCGCGCGCAGCTCTGTCTGCCGCTCCGGTCCCGCAAAAAGCCCTTCGGTCAGCGCGCGCAAATAGAGCCCGGTTCCGCCGGTCACGATGGGCAATTTCCCCCGCCCGGCAATCTCGGCCAGCGCCGTCCGCGCAGCCCTGCTGTACTCGCCCGCGGTGTAGGGCTGGTTCGGGTCGGCAATGTCGATCAGATGGTGCTTGAGCCGCGCCCGCTCCTCTGCGGAGGGCTTCGCCGAGCCCAGATCCATGCCGCGGTAAACGGCCACCGAGTCGCAACTGACGATTTCGCCGCCAAACCGCTCGCCCAGGGCCAGCGAGAGCGCAGTCTTCCCGCTGCCCGTCGGTCCCAGCAGCAGCACCGCCAACGGCTCTGCCGCCGGATCCGTCGCCCTCACAGCCGCCACCACCCCGGCGGAAAAATCCAATTGGGATGGGTGTGGAAGAGTCTCCAGACCAGAATCGCCGCCGCCACCAGCAGCAGGCCGAAGACCTGGTAGCGCCGGTAGATCTCGCGCTGCCGCTCGCGCCGCGTCTTCTCGGCCGCTTCCTGAAAGTACGGTTTGATCGGCGTCTGCGCCATGGCGGGTCACTCGGAACAGTCCAGGGGGCCGGATGCGCCGGCACACCACGCATCAGTATAGGGGAAGGCTGCCTTGCCCTCTCCGCCCGCCGCCGGTCCTACGGGAAAAAAGCGCCCAGGGTTTATCATCGAAAATGGTGCGGGTCGGGTAGTTCCGCCTGATTTTTACCCTTGTTCGGCAGGCCGGTCGAGCCGTCCGAACAGGAAATTCCTGAAAAGAACGGATGGCCATGCGAGCAAAGACTGCGGTAGTGCTTGGCGCCCAATGGGGCGACGAAGGCAAGGGCAAGATTGTGGACGTGCTCAGCGAGCGCTTCAGCGCCGTGGCGCGCTATGCCGGCGGACACAACGCCGGGCACACGGTCATCCACGGGGGGCAGAAGTTCATCTTGCAACTCATCCCCTGCGGCGTGCTGCGGCCGGGCTGCAAGGGCGTCATCGGCAACGGCGTGGTGCTGGACCCCATCGCCTTCCTCAAGGAAGTCGCCAAGCTGCGCGATCTCGGCATCGATGTGGATGGACAGCTCTTCGTCTCCAACCGGGCGCAGGTGATCCTGCCCTACCACCGCATGATCGAGCTGGCCGCGGAAAGCGCGCCGGGCCGCAAGAAGATCGGCACCACCAGCCGCGGCATCGGGCCGGCGTATGAAGACAAGATGGCGCGCAGTGGCCTCCGCATTGTGGACCTGCTGCGGCCGGATCTGCTCAAGACGCACATCGAGGCGGCTTGCGGAGAAAAGAACGCCATTGCCCACGCGCTCTTCGGCACTGACCCGCTGGATCCCAGCAAGATGTACGACGAGTACGCGGCGGCCGCCGAGCAGGTGCGCCCCTTTGTCACCGATACGGGACGGCTGCTCCACGGCGTCCTGGCCGCGGGTGGCTCGGTCATGTTTGAAGGCGCTCAGGGAACCATGCTGGACATCGACCACGGAACCTACCCCTTCGTAACCTCCTCCTCGTCCACGGCGGGTGGCGCGGCGACGGGCACCGGCGTGGGCCCCACGGCGATCGGCACCGTGATCTCCGTGACCAAGGCCTATGTGACGCGGGTCGGCGAGGGACCGTTCCCCACTGAGATTCACGAGGCCGTGGGCGACCACCTGCGCGCACGCGGACAGGAGTACGGCGCGGTTACCGGCCGGCCCCGCCGCTGCGGCTGGCTCGATATTCCCCTGCTCCGCTACTCCAACCAGGTCAACGGCGCCGAGTGGCTGGTCATCACCAAGCTCGACGTGCTCGACGAACTGGAAGAGATTCCCATCTGTGTGGCCTACGATATCGATGGCAAGGTGACGGACGAGATTCCTGCCGACGTGTATGGACTGGAGAAGATCAAGCCCGTCTACACCAAGCTCAAGGGCTGGCGCGAATCCACCGAGGGCATTACCGAGTTCGACCGGCTGCCCAAGGCGGCGCAGGAGTATCTGCGCTTCCAGGAGCGGGAGAGCGGCGCGAAGATCGGCATGGTTTCCACCGGTCCTGATCGGGACCAGACCATGGCGTTGCCGGAGTTTGCTGCGGCGCTCGACCAAATTCACGCGTAAACTGGAGAAACCCTGCGGGGCTCATTGCCACCAGAAAAGAGGAAAACGCTCGTATGATCAGCTTTTTGGTCCGGATGAAGTTTACCCCCGAAGATCGCGCTGAAATTGCCGATGTGTTGCGTTCGCTGGCCTTGGCCTCGCGCCAGGAGGAGGGCTGCGTGAGCTACGTTCCCCACTACGCCGAGGGGGACCCCGATACGGTTCTTATCTACGAACAGTACAAGGATGCCGCTGCGCTCGAGGCGCACCACAAGTCGGAGCACTTCAAGCAGTACGCCGTGGGCGGCTTCTACCAGAAGCTGCGCGAACGGAATCGGGAAGACCTCGTAGCTCTCGTTTAAGGTAGCTCTCGTTTAAGGCCCTCCACCGTCCAACCCGCGTGAGTCTCGCCATGGGAGCGGCGGCGGCGTGCGCGGGGAGATGGATACATCCTCAGATGCGCATTGTCTGTCCTGAATTGAATTGACCGGCGCAACCTCTCGGGGCTACCATCCGTTACGCTTATGCAAGGAATCAAGACCAATCCTTCCACGCCCATCCATCTTCGGATGGGCCATGTTCTGGTACTCATTCCAGTGCTGTTAGCAGTTCTCTTCGCAGCCTCCGCGCCACTCCTTTATGCCGGGATGCCCAGGACGCAGAAGCACGAGAGCCGCCGCGAGATCGACCAGCTGGAAGAAATGTGGCGGAATGCGGTACTCAAGGCCAACACCGCCGCCGTGGATTCCCTGCTGGCCGACGACTACCTGGCCATCACCCCCAACGGCACGCTGCAAACCAAGGAGCAGACACTGGCCCTCATGCGTTCAGGCCAGGTCCGTTTCACCTCGCTTGAGCTCTCCGACCGCAAGGTGCGCTTCTACGGCTCGACGGCGCTGGTGACCTCGCGCGCCGAGGTCAGTGGCGCCACTCCGGCGGGCGATATCTCCGGCAGCTTCCTCTATACCCGCGTCTACGTCCGGGACGAGCGGGGCGCGTGGAAGGTTGTCAGCTTCGAGGCCAGCCGGATTCGCAGTCAAGGCGAGCGCAGGTAGCGGAGCGTCTCCAGCGGCGCAGAAGAAACCCAGGCTCGGTAACGCGCTCTACAGTCACTTATGTTCCCATCTGCATTACTTCTTATGCGTGATTCACACGAATGTCATCTAGATAGAAGTTCATGGATCGTTCATCGTTCTATGATCAATGCGTGTCAACTCTGCCTGCCTTATCGCTATTCCTCCCCGGTGAATGAGTGACTCCAGGCTGAAGCAGGGTGACGCTCTACAGGGCCCTTCCTCGTTCCCCAGTTTCGTTGGCCACATCAATCGAGCTTCTTCCCCGGAGGCGTCTCCAGGTTCCCAGGGGTATGCACCTGCAACGAGACTGCTGAATACGAACCGTCTTTCATCGCGTCCGCGCCAAGGGAGATCGTATGAAGGCAGCAAAATTTGCAACACTCAGGCTCACTGCTCTCTCGTTTCTGTTAACTGGTCTGGCGGGATTGATCTTCTCTGCCATGATCTCCACCCACTACCTTGACACCAAGCCGAAGATGGCCGTTCCGCAGGAGTTGCGCATGACTCCGCGCAATATTCACGGCACGGTGATCTACCAGACCAGGCAGGAAGACAGAAATCTCTCCCTCATCGAGGACTCTTCGGTCGCGGTTTTTCTCGTCGGTCTTTGTTTGGGCGTGGTGTATCTGGAGAAGTGGGGCGGTTTGCGGGCCCGTGAGACCGAGGATGACGACAAACTCTCTGGGTATCTCAGCTAGGAAGCCTCGCTCCCGCGCCTTTTTTATGGCGCGGACCGGCCGAAGGCAGTTGGCCCCACCGCAGGTGGGCGGGTGGCCCAGGTCCCCATCCGGCGGAATGAACTGAATCTGGGTCTCCCACCCTCGCTCGGTTCTCTCCTTACAATGGAGCAATGCCCGAACTGCCAGAGGTTGAAACCATTGCTCGTGGCGTGCATGCGCGCCTGTGCGGCGATTGCATTGTCCAGGTCTGGTTCGGTTCCCACCCGGAGCCCTTCAAGACGCCGCCGGCCCAACAGGCCAAGGGGCTGGAGGGGAGTGTTCTGCTGGCCGTTCATCGCACCGGCAAGCACATTGTCTGCGAACTGGGCGCCGCCTCTTCGAACCGGGAACGATTGGGCAAGCGCGACGACCCTCCAACCGCCCAATGGATTGTGCATCTTGGCATGACGGGCCGCCTGCTGGTGACCACTCCCGAGGCGTCCGTTGCCCCGCACACGCACGTCCGGTTGACCCTTGGCAGCGGGCGGGAGTTGCGCTTTGTGGATCCGCGCCGCTTCGGGCGGCTCGAATTCCGCGACCTGGAGAGCAGCGCGGCCTTCGGAGCACCCGGCGCGGAGCCGCTCACCATTGGGCAGGAGGAGTTTGCCGCCCTGTTTCACGGCCGGCGGCTGGCCATCAAATCGGCGTTGCTCAACCAGAGCCTTCTGGCCGGGGTGGGCAACATCTATGCCGACGAGAGCCTCTTCCGGGCCGGCATCCGCCCGCGCCGGATGGCTGGCCGTTTGACCAGGGCCGAACTGGAGCGGTTACGGACGGCCCTGCGTCAGGTCCTCAAGGACGCCATTCGGCTGGGAGGCTCCTCAGTCTCAGATTATGTGGATGCCGACGGAGTGCGTGGATTCTTCCAACTGGAGCATCGCGTCTACCAGCGAACGGGGCTACCCTGCCTCCGCTGCGGGACGCCGATACGGCGAATTCTGCTGGGGGGACGAGGGACGCACTACTGCCCGCGCTGCCAGGCTTAGAGCGTACTTCTATGGTTTTTAGAAGGATTCCGGTCTCGATCCTTCCAGATTGCAGAAATGGCACGCATTGCGAGAGCCGTAAGTCATTGAAAATAGGTAATACTCCAATTGGCACGCCAATTGCTATTAGTAAGGCGCCAGTGATGTACCGGCTGCTGGGAAATATCCGGCCAGCCCAAAGAAAAGCAGACGCCCGGTAAGAGCTACCGCCAACGAAGCGGCCCTCAAAAGGGAAGACCGACCGGGGGAGTCTGTGAGGGGCACGGTGGAAAAAACCACCGGCCAATAACTTGGGAGGCCAGTGACCAGCGCAGGACACAGGAAACGCCACTCGATTCGAGTGGCGTTTCGTGCGTTTGGGCCAAAATGGGACCCAGGTCCAGCGGCGGAGAGCATTCCAGGAATGTGCGGCGCGGGCTGGCTGCTGGTGCAAAGTCTGCTTGCCAGCCGGGGAGCTTCGCTGTAGTATCAAGATTGCCTATCAAGCGGCTGACGCGAGCCACCCGAAATGGGGGAGAGTAAGCTCGCCGCAGGACAAGGAAACTTTGCCGTACAGTTCATCTCATTGCAGACTGCAAGCGGCAAAACTCCCATAGGAACGGCATCAACTAAGGAAGGCGCCAGCCGCATTGTGACGATCCTGTCAGCCGGATGAGTCTGTTTGACTGCTCCGGTACACGAGGCGGATAGAGTGTTTTTCCATAGGTCATCCTGTAGTGCCATGGAAGTTGTTCGGCGCAAGCGGGGGGCGTTTCCAAGGAAATGCAGGAGATAACGCGAAATCTGTGAAATTGCCTGAGGCCGATGGGAATCATGCGAGATCGCGCGCGCGGAGCCCGGCTCCGAAGCAGTTGGCACAAGATACCGGGACGGCACATACCGTTTACCGCCGTATTCCCTGTCCACATCTGGACCAGCGGCGGGCAAGGTAGGCTCCACCCCGGCAGCAACAGCTGAAGAAAAACACAAATGCAGCTAAATGCAGAGCATCAGGAAGTTTACGCATGACGACAGAATCGACGCAGCCTCAGTCTGAACTGGGGCAGGTCCCGGCCAACGGCCAGGGACAGGCGCAGGGGCATCGGCGTCGCCGGCGCCGCCGCAAGAACAAGAGCAGCCAAGCCAGCGCACCCCAGGCCCAACAGCCCCAGGCGCAGCAGCCTCAGCCCCTACAGCCTCCGTCCCAGCAGCAGCCGCCACCGGTGATGCAAAAGGCGGCTCCGGCACACCAGGGTCGACACGCGGGCGCACGCCAGGGCGGACAGCAGAACCAGAGCCGGAAGAAGAAGTTCTTCCAGAAGGCTTCGGTGGCTCCAGCTCAGCCCGGCAACAGCATCTCTTCCCCGCCGCAGGGCAAGCGGAAGGTCCGGCAGCAGAAGGGTCCCAGGGAATTTGTGGGCCCGATGGATCACAGCTACCGCATCGTGGATGGCAACATCGCCGATGGCCCGGCCTCGACGATCCAGATCACCAACGACGGCCATAGCGGGTACTATCCCGACTCCTATGCGACCCAAGCCGTAGCTCCCATCCGCGAGGACGCACCCACCCGCATCTACTGCTTCATCGAAGACCTGTTCTTCCTGGCCAAGATTCATGAGGCGGCCCGCAAGCTGGGCGTGAAGGTGGAGTTTGTGAAGGGCGACAAGGAGACGGTGGCGCGCCTGAGCGAAATGCCGGAAGGTGAACGGCCCAAGCTGCTGGTCTTTGACCTGAACAATGTCGGCGCCAAGCCCATGACGCTGATTCCCAAGTTCAAGACCAAGTTCAAGAAGGCCACTTCGATCATCGGCTTCCTCAATCACTTGCAGGGGGACCTGAAGTTGAAGGCGACCGAGGTCGGCTGCGACACGGTGATGCCGCGCTCCGCCTTCTCGCAGAGCCTGCCCAACCTGCTGCGCCGCTACGGTCTGGAAGAGGAAGAGGAATACGAGCCTCAGCCGGTGTAAACCGCATACAGCTTCCACCAACAAATCGAGGGCGCTTCCCATGACCGGGAAGCGCCCTCGATTTTTGTGCGGCTTTTGTGCGGCGGAATTTATCCCGGAGGCCAGGCGAGCGGGCGGCCGCCGAGCAGGTGAACATGTAGGTGATCGACGCTCTGGCCGCCGTCCTCGCCGGTGTTGACCACCGCGCGATAGCCCTTGACGAGCCCTTTTTCGTGGGCGATTTTGGCCGCTGCCCACAGCAGGTGGCCCAGCAGGGCGCGGTCTTCCTCATTGCAGTCGGCCATGGAGACGATGTGTTCGCGCGGAGCCACCAGCACGTGCACCGGCGCCTGCGGGTGGATGTCGCCAAAGGCATAGCACAACTCGTCCTGGTAGACGGGCGTGGAGGGAATGCTTCCATCGATGATCTTGCAGAAGAGACAACTCATGACGGGAACAGTGTACAGTGCTCAGGCCGATTCCAGAATCATGTTGGCGTACTGAACCGTGTCTCCGGTGCGAATCAGGCCGATGGCCAAAGGAACGCGCTTCTTGAACTCGGTGTGCCGTTCAAAGACGAGAGGAATGCCGCTGAGGGCCGACTCGAACTCCGCGCGGGTTTCCGGGCTGTTGACGGTGTGGAACTCCTCGGCCATGAAGACCCTGCCGATGCCGAAGTTGAGCCGGATGGCGCGCAACACATCGAGGACGCGGGGAAGATCGTCGGTGAGGGAAATATCCACCGTCTCGATCTGCGGCCAGAAGGGAAAGCCGCGGTCGGAGATGACCAGAGTGTTGGTGTGGCGCACGCGGCTGAGCAGAGAGTTGAGGTTCGGGTTCAGGATTCCGGCTTTCAGCATTTGGGCAAAGCTCCTCAAGCGGGTTGGGGATTCCAACTGAGGCCCCAACCTGTGACCCCACAGTCTACGGAGCAAGCCCACGCACGCACAAATGAGGAAATCCGCGCAGGCCGCGGCAACTCTCCCGCAAGCAGCCGTCAAGGCCGGCTCAACTGGTGTGGTCGAGGAGGATTTTCCACCCCTGCGGGCCTTTGCGCCAGACCAGCGAAAAAATGCCGTCGTCCTTCTTGGCTTCGCCGTGGGCGGAGCGATCGAGGTGGAAGCGGCCGGTGACGGTGGCGAACTCTGCCACAGCGCAGGAGCCGGGGAGCAGGCGCACCTCGATGTCGGTGAAGGTGAGCACGCCCATCTGGTCTGGAGTGGAGTAGGCCTGCCGGTAGCGTTGCAGGATGGGCTGGTAGCCTTTGCGGACCGTCGCGCCGATGAAGGTGGTTTCAGGGGAATCCTCGTAGGTCCGCATGAAGGCGGGAATGTCGGCGCGGTTCCAGGCGGCGGCCTGCGCGGCCAGGGCGGCGCGAAGGTCGGCTTCGTCGCCGGCGACAGACTGGGCGTGAACGGCCGGTCCTCCACAAATCCACACCAAAGCCAGGAAAAGAAGGAAAACTCGTTGCAATGGGAGCCTCCGCGTCCAGCTTACAAGCCCGCCCGGTCCGCAGCTTCTCCATCCGCTCAGGCCCCAGGCCAATTTTTCATTCGCTACCGGTGGAAGTCGAAAAGGCTGCTGAAAATTCATGAATATTGCCCGGCGGAGCCTCAATTGCCCAAAAACCTCTGCCAAGAGTGGATGTCCTGTGCCTTCGGCGTGCGTCTAAAAGGTTTGCTGCACAGCGTAGAGGGGAGGGAGAAGCGTCCCAACCCATCTGCGTCCGTTAGACTGTGGGATAGGCCCAGTTGGGGCCAAGCCCAAGTTCGCCGGGGCTGACGGCGGCAGGGAAATTTTGGGAAAGACACGGTTTCCGAGCCGATGGGCAGCCCGACTGTTTGGGTGGAGTGGCCGCGGTCCAATATAATCAGTCTTTCCTCGAGGCAGGACAGATTTTCAGCAGTGAGGGTGTGCATATTCTTCCCGTGAAGCCTAACTTTGGACCGCACCATTCCTTGTGCTCGCCGCGGGGCTACCGCCCGGTGAAGATCAAGCACATTTCCATCTCCCGTGCCGCGCGCTTCAGCAAGCTGGCGGCACGCCTGGTGGTGTTGGCCGCGCTGGCGTTCGCCGCCGTCGGGGCCTTAGCCCAGCAGCCGCAGACGATCGACCAGATTCGCGTCATCGGCAACCGGCGCATTCCCAAGGAGACCATCCTGGCGCGCCTGTTTACGCATGTCGGCGACACCTACGATCCGGTCTCCATCGAGCGCGACTTCAACTCGCTGTGGAATACGTCGTACTTCGACGACCTGCGCATCGAGCGCGAGGACTCGGAGAAGGGCGTCATCCTGAACGTATTTGTCCGGGAGAAGCCGACCATCCGCGAGATCAACTACAAGGGGCTGAACGTCGTCTCGCAATCGGACGTGCTGGACCGTTTCAAGAAGGAAAAGGTCGGCTTGTCGGTAGAGAGCCAGTACGATCCCACCCGGATCAAGCGGGCGGAGACGGTGCTCAAGGACATTCTGTCGGAGCACGGCCACCAGTTTGCCACCATCAAGACTGAGGTGAAGACCATCCCTCCGGCCTCGGTGCAGGTGAATTTCAACATCAAGGAAGGCCCGACCGTGAAGGTGGGCCAGATCCGGTTCACCGGCAACCCGCACATCGGCAGCCTCGAGCTGCGCCGGTCGATGAAGAACCTGAAGCCAATCGGAATTCCCTACTCGGTGGTTTTCGAGAATCTATTTTCGCAGACCTTCGACGCCTCCAAGCTGGAAGAGGATACGGAGCGGGTGCGCCAGGCCTATCGCGACAAGGGCTACTACAACGCCGCGGTCGAAGAGCCCAAGACGCAGATTCGCGACGAGGGCGGGCTGAACATGTTCACCTTCCGTCCCAACAAGGGCAAGCGCATCGATATTCTGATGCCCATCGAAGAGGGCGCGCGTTACCGCCTGGGCTCGATCACCTTCACCGGCAACAAGGCGGCGCCCAACACCAGGGCCCTGCGTTCCACCTTTGCCGTCAAGGACGGCGAGTGGTTCAACGCCACCATGATGGGAAAAGGCCTGGAGAATCTGAAGAAGGCTTACGGGGGGATGGGCTACATCAACTTCGGCGCCATTCCCAAAGCCACCTTCGACGAACAGAAGAAGACCGTCAATCTGGACATCGACATCGACGAGGGCAAGCCGTTCTATGTGTCACGCATCGAGTTCCAGGGCAACACCATCACCCGCGACAAGGTCATCCGCCGCGAACTGATGCTCGAGGAAGGGCAGGTCTACAACTCGCAGTTGTGGGAGTACAGCCTGCTGCGCCTCAACCAGTTGGAGTACTTTGAAGCGCTGAAGGTGGATCAGGACTCCGAAGCCCATCAGGACGCGGAGGCCGGCACCGTCGACCTGCTGCTGAAGGTGAAGGAAAAGGGCAAGAACTCGATCGGCCTGAACGGCGGCGTCAGTGGCCTGTCGGGCGCCTTCTTGGGCCTCAACTACCAGACCAACAACTTCCTCGGCCTGGGCGAAACCCTGAGCCTGCAGGGCAACCTGGGCAACGTGAGCCGGCAGTTCACGTTCGGATTCTCGCAGCCCTATGTGCACAACCGCCCCCTCAATGTGGGCTTCCAGATCTTCAATACCAAGCAGGATTTCAACGCGGCCAAGAACTACGCAAGCAGCTCCAGCGCGGGAGCGAATCTGACCTCGGCGCAGCAGTCGCTGACGCAGAACTACAACCAGGCTTCCACCGGCTTGAACTTCTCGCTCAGCTATCCGCTGAAGCGTCATGCCTTCCAGCGCGTCGGCTTTACCTATGCGCTGGCCAGGTCCTCGATTACCGCCTTCAGCACCGCTTCGCAGACGTTTTTCCAGACCATCAGCTTCCGCTCCGGAATTCAGGGGTCGAATGCGCTGGCCGGCATCGTCACGAGCTCGACTTCGTTCACTTACAGCTACAACACCATCAACAATCCGATGCGTCCGCGCACCGGCAAGGAATACACGGCGGCGTTCCAGTTTGCGGGCATCTACGGCAACGTACGGTACTTCTCGCCGCTGGTGGCCTACAAGCAATTCATGCCGATGCACTACCTTACCCCGTCGGCCGGCGGGCGCAACGTGCTGGGCTTGCGCGCGCAGTTGGGCTATGTACAGGGCTTCGGCGGCGATGTGGCTCCTCCCAACAACCGCTTCTACTCCGGCGGCGAGGGCGAGATACGGGGCTTCGACGTCCGCGGCGCCACGCCGTATGGATACGTGCCCAGCCGGGTCAATGTCCAACTGATGAATCCTGACGGAAGCTGCGTTCCACGGGATCCGAACAATCCCCAGTTGGGCCAGTGCATCCAGGTCCCCATTCCGGTGTATGGCATCGCTTCCATTGGAGGCGACACCAGCTTGACCACCAACGCGGAGTACCGTATTCCGATTGCTGGTCCGGTGACCTTCTCGTTCTTCAACGATTTCGGAATCGACACGGTCCTCAACAAGGGACAGTTGAAGCAGAGTCCTGAGGGTTTTGCCTCGCTGACGGCTCCTCTCTACGGCTGCCCGGTCTACAACAACGGTTCGTGCCAGGGTGGCATTCCGGGCTCGCAGGTCAATTTCCAGCGGGACATCCGGCCCATCGTCGGCACCAACTTTGTTCCGCGCATGTCTACGGGCGCCGAGATTTCGGTGATTATGCCGGTGATCAACGCCCCCTTCCGCTTCTACTACGCCTACAACCCGTTGCGGCTGTATGAGCGGCCCTACTGCAACAGCATTCTCACCGGCGGCAAGGTGGAGAGCTGTTCGGCAGAGCTGATTACCCGCGACATGTTCCCGGTGGGCGGCGCGGGCGACTTCACCTACCAGGAGGCGCTCCAGGCTTACGGAGCGCGCAACCTCTTCCGGGAACCGCGCAAGACCTTCCGGTTGACCGTGTCCACTACCTTCTGATTCCTGCATTCATTTCCAGAACCTGACCCGAGGGCCGCTCGCGATGAGCGGCCCTTATCCTTCCATAGGGAGGCCATCGGTAAGAGTTCCAGCCGAGCGGCCCGTATTTCGGCCCATTTCAATGAACCCGGACGCATTTCGCGCCGCGGTGCGTCCAAGAAGATAGAAACCCAAGGAGTTCTCCATTCACATGATGCGTACCATCGCCATTGCCTTTACGCTGGCCTCGGGCCTGGTCCTGAGCGCTGCCGCCCAAACCCCAGCCACTTCCGCCGCGGCTCCCGCCGTTCCGGCCAAGATTGCAGTGATTGCCTTCCAGGCGGCGGTGAGCCAGACCAATGAGTTCCAGCGCAACTTTGCCGATTTGCAAAAGAAGTACGAGCCCAAGCGGCGGGAGGTGAAGGTCCTCAGCGACGAGATCGACGGTTTGGAGAAGCAGCTCCAGGCGCAGGCAGACAAGCTGAGTGAGGCCGAAGGCGCCAGTCGCACCAAGACCATCGATGAGAAGAAGAAGCAGTTGAAGCGCTCTCTCGATGACGCCCAGGGCGACTACCAGAAGGAGATTGAGAGTGTCTTCAGCGGCGTCGCAACCAAGTTTGGCGACGTGATGGATACCTACGCGCGGAAGCAGGGATTCACCCTGGTGATCGACAACAGTACAAGCGAGCAGCAGGCGCCGCTGGTGCTCTACGCAAGCTCCTCCACCGACATCGCCAAGGCGGTGATCGACGCGTACAACGTAAAGTCGGGCGTACCGGCGCCACCGGCTCAACCTGCCGCTGCTGCGCACGCGCCTGCCGCGCATTGACGCAATCCTTGCTCTTGTCCCGACAAAGACCCCGCTCAGCGGGGTCTTTGTCGCTTCAGCGGCTTGACGTGGGCCGGGGCGAACCCGCCGAACCGGGCAGAATTCACGTTTTACTGGTTTGACGCTCTCACCCCGCCCTCCTATAATCCTTCTAGTTCCTGCTGACGTCTCCGTTCGCGTCTTTTCCTGCCTTTGCGCCTTCCGGTGCAGAGCCTCCCAAGAAGGACCGTGAGGTTTCTCAGGAGGCACAGGTTCGTTTTGCGCTGAAACGCGAACAGCCACACAGGAATTCCGAAGGAGTTTTCGACTCGAATGAAGCGCTCGTTTGCACTTATCGCTACGCTGGCCTTGGGCTTGGTCCTGAGCGCCGCTGCACAAACCCCGGCCGCTCCCGCCGCAGCGCCCGCCGGACCGGCAAAGATTGCCGTCATCGCCTTTCAGGTGGCCGTGGCCCAAACCAACGAAGGACAGCGCAATTTCGCCGACCTGCAGAAGAAGTACGATCCCAAGCGCCAGCAGTTGAAGGGTCTGAGCGATGAGGTCGACAACCTGAAGAAGCAGCTTCAGGCTCAGGGCGACAAGCTGAGCGACGCCGAGCGCGCCACTCGCGCCAAGACCATCGACGAAAAGGAAAAACAGCTCCAGCGTCAGGCCGAGGACGCCCAGAACGACTTCCAGGGCGAGATGCAGGAACTCTACAACGGCTTGGCGTCGAAGGTTTACGACGTACTGGCCGCCTATGCGCAGCAGCAGGGCTTCACGCTGGTTCTGGACGTGGCCCAGCAGCAGAACCCGGTGCTCTATGCCAGTGAATCGAGCAACATCACCAAGCAGATCATCGATGCGTACAACGTGAAGTCGGGCGTACCGGCTCCTCCGGCCGGCAGCGCGGCTCCGGCAGCACCCAAGCCGGCTCCCAGGGCTCCCGCCGCCCACTAAGGACGCGGTAGATTCAACGTTGGCGAGGGTTCCGCACTGCGGAGCCCTCGTTTTCGTTTGAGTGGCCTGTACGGGAACAAAAGAGTCCGCTCCACGTCGAGGGAAAAGCCTCAGGTTTCAAGACCCCCTGTGGAAAAAATTGTGGATTTCTTTTGCGAATTCGTCGGTAATATTACCTTTTCGCCCCTTGCCAAAACTTGCTCTGTTCTGGTACAAAGGATAACTCCTTATTTATCAATCAGAAATTGAACCTAAATTTGACCCGCCGCGGAGTTCAGCGGTGTGGGGAGCGGCAGTCTGCTTGCAAGGGTTATCCACAGTTGCCGATGAATGCGGTGTGACTCGATTCCACACGGGGCTGGACTCAGGCCGCTATTTCTGGGAATCTTCGCCGATCCGGAGTACGGCCAGGAAGGCTTCCTGGGGAATATCGACCTTGCCGATGCGCTTCATGCGCTTCTTGCCTTCCTTTTGCTTTTCCAGCAGCTTGCGCTTGCGGCTGATGTCGCCGCCATAGCACTTGGCCAACACATTCTTGCGCAGGGCGGCGACGGTCTCACGGGCCACGATCTTGGCGCCGATGGCGGCCTGGATGGCCACCTCGAACTGCTGGCGGGGAATGAGCTCGCGCATCTTTGAAACCAGGAGCTTGCCGCGCTCGTAGGCGGCATCGCGGTGCACGATGATGGAAAGCGCGTCCACCGGCTCGCCGCTCACCAGAATGTCCATCTTGACCATCGGAGAAACCCACTCTCCGGCCAGTTGGTAGTCCAGCGAGGCATAGCCGCGGGAGATAGACTTGAGGCGGTCGTAGAAGTCGAGCACGATCTCGTTGAGCGGCAGCTCGTAGGTGAGCAGCACGCGGGTCGAGGTCACATATTCGAAGTTCAACTGCTTGCCGCGCTTCTCCTCGACCAGCTTGAAGATGCCGCCGACATATTCCTCGTTGGTAAGGATCTTGGCGGTGATGACCGGCTCCCGGATCTCCGCGATGTTGGAGGGATCGGGCCAGCGCGAGGGGTTGTCCACCTCGATCTTGCTGCCGTCGGTCAGGGTGATGTGGTAGCGCACGCCAGGCGCGGTGGTGATCAGGTCCAGCTCGTACTCGCGCTCCAGCCGCTCCTGGATGATCTCCATGTGCAGCAGGCCGAGAAAGCCGCAGCGGAAGCCGAAGCCCAGCGCCTCTGAGCTTTCCGGCTCGAAGAAGAAGGAGGAGTCGTTGAGCCGCAGTTTCTCCAGAGCGTCGCGCAAGAGGGTATGCTCGTGCGAGTCCACTGTATACAGGCCGGCGAAGACCATCGGCTTGATGTCCTCAAAGCCGGGCAATTGGGTTGCGGCGGGCCGTGCGTCCTCGGTCACGGTATCGCCGATCTTGGTGTCGCTCACGGTCTTGATGGTGGCTGCGAAAAAGCCCACCTCGCCCGCGCGCAGTTCGGCGATTTCGACAGGCTTGGGCATCAGCACGCCCATGGATTCGACTTCGAAGGTCTTGCCGTTGGACATGAAACGGATGCGCTGGCCTTTGTGCATGGTGCCCTGCATGACGCGCACCAGGACAATGACACCGCGATAGGCGTCGAACCATGAATCGAAGATGAGGGCCTGCAAGGGGGCTTCCGGGTCGCCGGTGGGCGGCGGCAGGCGATGCACAATCGCCTCCAGCACATCCGCCACGCCTACGCCGGTCTTGGCGCTCACCGGGAGGGCGTCGGTGGCATCCAGTCCAACTGCCTTTTCGATCGCCTCCTGGGTGCGCAGAATGTCCGCGGAAGGCAGATCGATCTTGTTGATGACGGGAATGATTTCGAGGCCGTGGTTGATGGCCAGGTAAGCGTTGGCCAGGGTCTGCGCTTCCACGCCCTGCGTGGCGTCCACCACCAGCAGCGCGCCCTCGCAGGAGGCCAGGGAGCGCGAGACCTCATAGCTGAAGTCCACGTGGCCCGGGGTGTCGATCAGGTTGAGCTGGTAAGTGTTGCCGTCGTGCGCCTTGTACATCATGCGCACGGCGTGGGCTTTGATGGTGATGCCGCGCTCGCGCTCCAGGTCCATGTCGTCCAGGATCTGAGCCTGCATCTCGCGGCCGGTCACCGAGCCGGTCAATTCGAGCAGACGGTCGCTGAGCGTCGACTTGCCGTGGTCGATGTGGGCAATAATTGCGAAGTTTCTGAGGAAGCGAGAGTCCATGGGGAGCCTGGAGAGAAGGCATTTTGCGCCGTGCTGCGCGCGCTGCCTCCATGGCATAGCTTATCATCGGCATAGTGCCTCTTGTGGCCCCATGGCAACCGGCAACTGCATACCTCATGAGCAATTTCTGGATTCAGTACCGATTTCCCTGCTGCGCCCTGCTGGCCCTCTCGATGGCCGGCTGCACTCCCTCCACCCCTTCCGGCAACGAGGAGGGACGGCAGCCGCAAGCCACTGCTCCCGCTCTTGCACCGTCGGGGACAGCCACGCCCTCCGCGCAGGCAACCGTCGGCAGCCAGCAGCTCACGGCTGAGCAGCGCCGCGTGCGCCTGCTGATTCAGCAGGTGGAGCAGGCCTACGCCCTCGGCGAGGCCGACTACCGCAAGGGGAAGCTTATCGAGGCCAAGACGGAGTTCGATCGCTCCGTGGATCTGATGCTCATGAGCGGCATCTCCATCAAGAGCGATCCGCAGTTGCAGGACGAGTTCGACCGCATTGTGGATGCGGTGAACGCGCTGGAAATGGAAGCTCTCAAACAGGGCAACGGGTTTGTGCCCAAGGAAGAGCCGACGCCGGCGGATGTGGCCAGCGACGTGACCTTTGAAGTGGACCCGAATTTTGTGGCCAAGGCCAAGGCCGACCTGGCGACGACCAAGTCGGATCTTCCCCTGGTGGTCAACGACTATGTGGCCGCCTACATCAACTTCTTTGCCAATACGCAGAAGGGCCACAACACCCTGCTGCACTCCTTCCAGCGCGGCGGCCGCTACCGGGCAATGATTCAGCGCGTCATGGGCGAGGAAGGCGTGCCGCAGGATTTGATCTACCTCGCGGTTGCCGAGTCGGGCTTCAATCCCAGGGCCATGAACCCGCACTCCGGCGCCGGCGGCATGTGGCAGTTTATGCCCCACGGCAACTACGGACTGGTGCGCAACGGTTATGTGGACGAGCGCTTCGACCCGGAGAAGTCCACCCGCGCCTATGCGCGCTACATGAAGTTCATCTACAACCAGTTGGGCGACTGGTACCTTTCGATGGCCGGCTACGACTGGGGTTCGGGCAATGTGCAGCGCGCCGTGCAGAAGACCGGCTACGCGGATTTCTGGGAGCTGTACAGGCGCAACAATCTGCCCCCCGAAACCAAAAACTACGTGCCGGAAATTCTGGCGGCGATCATCATCGCCAACCACCCCACGCAGTATGGGTTCGACGACATCACGCTCGATCCTCCGGTGCTCACCGATACGGTGACCATCAACTACCAGGTGGATCTGCGCCTGGTGTCAGACATCGTGGGCGCGCCGATGGATGAGATGGTGGCGTTGAACCCCAGCCTGCTGCGCTTCGTCACGCCGGCAGATGGCCCGTTCGATCTGCATCTTCCCGCCGGTACGGCAACATTGTTCCAGCAGCGCATCGCGGAGATTCCCGAGAGCAAGCGCAACGGATGGCGCTATCATCGCGTGGCCGCGAGCGACACGCTGGCCTCGGTGGCGCACGAGTATCGCGTGAACGTAGCCGATCTGGCGGCAGCCAATCAACTGCGTGAAAGCGATGACGTCAAGGGAGTCGAAGCACTGGTGATTCCACAGTCTCCGGCTGCCGCGCCGTCGGCGCGCACCATTCTCTACACCGCGCACAAGGGCGACACGCTGGTCACGATTGCGGATCGCTTCGGCGTATCGCTGGATCAGTTGCGGCGCTGGAACAAGATGACTGGCATCAAGGTTGCGGCCGGTCGGCGTCTGCATGTGGCCGAGTCCGCCAATGTGCCCAGGGTTGCGGCTGCGCACGGTCATCGCCGGGCCGCCGCGCAGGTCAGTGCGGAGAGCCCGGAACCCGCGCCAACAAAGGGGAACGAGTCCAGGCGCAAGTCTCACTCTGGCGTCAGAAGGGGCGGCGCGGCGACTGAGAAAAAGGGAACTGCGAAGAGCTCCGAGTTCGCGCCCCACGCGAAAAAAGGCGCTGTCTCCGATGCGAAAAAGCCGCGCGGCCAGAAGCCTGCCGCGCATGAAAAGTCCCACGCGCGTAAATAAAAATAGGCAGGCATCTCATTACACACTTGTCATTTGATAGTCTTTGCGTGCAAGCTATTGCTACAATACCTTCCGCGCGTGGAATGCAATTGTCCGCCGCGTGAAGATGAACGCGAACAAGTGCAGCGGCAAGCCGCTGGAGGCAATGGGATGGAAGAAGTGTTCCGGATGTACGCGATGAGCGACGGCGAACCAAACACTGAGCCGGAAGAGCTGGACCCCGATCACGACAACGACGACTTTGATGATGAGGATGAAGAAGTTGAAACCTCCAGTGTGCTGACCTCCTCGGATGACGATGAGGGAGTAGCTGAAGAGACGTTGATTATCGTCGTGGAAGAGCCCGTATCGAAGCCGGCGGTGAAGAAGGCAGCGAAGAAGAAGTCCGCCGCAAAGAAAGCTCCTGCAAAGAAGGCTGCAAAGAAAGCTCCTGCCAAGAAGGCTCCTGCCAAGAAGGCTCCTGCCAGGAAAGCAGCCGCGAAAAAGGTTGTGGCCAAGAAGGCCGCAAAGAAGTCCGCCGGAAAGAAGAGCAGTCCTGGCGCAAAGGGCGGAAAGGCTGTGGCCAAGAAGGCTGCGGCTGGCAAG
>Ga0255356_1000048_pt1 | contig 68692 bp, 85 predicted proteins | sample HBST100metaG_FD_189944 | JGI IMG/M metagenome (GOLD analysis project Ga0255356, IMG submission 189944) | Peat soil microbial communities from Stordalen Mire, Sweden - H.B.S.T100 | ecosystem: Environmental > Terrestrial > Soil > Wetlands > Peat | place: Sweden: Norrbotten County, Stordalen Mire...
TGAATGCTATCCATTCCTGGCTGTTCTTTATGACAAGGATAACGATCCCCAAGACCAGGGCAACCGTTTCGATGATCCAGAATATCACGTCAAAGATCTCTTCGTGACGGGACTGAGCTTCGTTGTTGGTGATATATTGCAAAAACTTCCAGACATTCTTTTTGCCTTTTGATTTTCCTTCCATATCTTAAGTATAACAAATTATCGAGGCTCTGAGCCTCCCTGACATTTTCTCTTTAGCTCCGCAGTTTAGATGAGGTGAGAATGTATTTAACAGCTATAATTTAACTATTTTCGTGTTAAGATATATCAGTGAATCAGCAAGAGATAAAATCTTTTCTTGAAACTTTTACGGTTAAGCGTGAACGAACGATTGTTATTGTCGATTTTGCAAACGTCGAAAAATGGAAGCACGGACTTGGCTGGAACGTTGGGATACGAGAACTCGGATCTTTAGTGAGGCATTTTACCTACGGTCAACGATTTCTTCGTCGTTTTTACTACGGAGCTGATTATGGGTCAGATGAAAAATCGACAAACCTTACCGAATGGTCAAGATATATTCTCCGTACTGCTGATACGAATGGTTTTCAAGTTCTCGATAAGCGTGTCAAGTATATACATAGCCAAGATAATGTTTATGGCTTTGAGAAAAAATGTGATTTAGATGTTGAAATGGCGATCGATTTAATACGAGAATGTAATAATTATGATGATATTGTTTTATTTTCTGGTGATGGTGATCTTATGACGGCCATTCAATACTTAAAGGAGAAATATGGAAAGCGCACGATAGTTATGAGTGCGCGAGGACATATTGGACGGGAAGTTCTTGATGCGAAACGTGATAGTGTGGTTGAGGAAATTATCTTTGCAGATGATTTTGAATACCGACTTAATATGAATCGCATTCGGGGAAAATAGAAATCAAAAGCCCCGCCTTGCGGCAGGGCTTCGATCAAAATCCGTGCAAGCCAAATGCTTACGAATTCATTTTATACCTATTGGCCAAATGCGGCAAGGGGATAAACTAAGGGCTATAAAATCTGTATAATGATGGGGTGGGGTATCTTTGGGGGTCGCCGCCGATAATTTTGCTATACCTTAGAAACGATATAGAACATTATCAGGATTGCGAATTTTTAGTACGTCAAAATGCTGCAAGGTATGGTAAAATAAAATCATGGCACGAAGGAGAAGCGATAATAAAAGTGCGGATCTGATTGAAGCAGGCGCCTCGCTGCTTTTGCTCTATCTCATTTACATGGGTTATTTATGGGTGGCGAACCGGGCAGAATACTGGCGCCAACTGGGTTATGTTTCTGTCGGATCCGTCCTGATTGTAGTTGTTGTCATCGGATTGATGAGAATCAGAAATGCCCGGAGAAAGAAAAAGGAAGATGCGCTTTTGTCGGATCTCGACGAAAAAGGTCTTAATGATAAGATCGTCAATTTTATCGATAGCTTTGGGAGACAGAAGACAAGGAAGGATAGATGGAACTATGGTGGATACAGTTTTGACTGGCAGCAGTTAAAAATCTTTAGGGATTTCTTGAATGAGAATGGGATGCGCTTTTCCACTGAAGAATGGGATGATTTTTTGTTTGTTCTTCGTCATTTTATTTACGGAGAAAAGGAACGATTCGTTCGCGACAGTATGAGTATTGCTACATCCCAAGATCTCGATAGACTTTCCGGAACTGATTTCGAAAATCTTCTTGTGCGTCTTTTTAGGGCTATGGGCTATTCCGCTGAACCGATTGGTGGGCATGGGGATCAAGGGGGTGATCTTATTGTGAATATGGGAAATCGCCGCGTACTTATCCAGGCAAAGCGATGGACTGGCTCGGTTGGAAACAGTGCCGTTCAAGAAGCAGTTGCTGCTCGGCAATACTACCATTGCGACGAAGCTCGTGTTGTTACCAGCTCTGATTTTACCGCTGAAGCAGTCGCTTTAGCGGCCGCGAATCATATTGAACTTATTTGGCGAGATCAAGTAAGGACGCTGTTGCTAAAATATCTAAAGGAAAGTTGGAGATAAAGATCATTTTCGGATGCGAATAGAATTATTCTTTTCTGTTTTCTAATTCGCTAACTTTTCCGCGATATTATCTATAGATTTATATCAATAATTGTAACCTACGTATACGCAACTACTGCCATTTGATTCATATCCGTATCCGCACGCGCACCCACCCGTAGAATAATCGTACTCTGCGCCGACACCCCAGCGTTCAGATCAATAAAGGGAATTCATTACGCACTGGCTACCGTTATAGGTATAACCAGCATCGCACGCACAAGAATTAGTGGCGGCGTCATAGCTTGCACCATAGCCTTCCGTATCCGTGCAATAGGCATAACTCGATATGCACTGACCACCATAGATGGAATAGCCAACGGGGCAAAAACAAGAATTAGTGGCGGAATTATAGCTTTCGTTCGCGGGACAACTGGGTTGCACCACGCACGCGGTTTGATTATTGTTCCATACATAACCATCCGGGCAACCGCAACTATATTGACCATTACTTCCGTATGTTCCATCCCATGTTGAATTTGGAAAGTCATCATTACAAACTTGATCTCCGCTCTCAGCTACGCATGCAGTATTTTCGGCATTCCATGTATATCCGCTCGCACAGCTGCAGATCAGGCCGCCCTGATTATTACTTTGACCCGAATAGTTGCTATTTGCGCCATAGCTATCCTGGCATTTTTGGTCGTTGCTCTCTGTAACAGGCTGACGTTCGAGATTGACAGATTGAATGTAGCCGGTGCCGCCAGTGAGACCTGAAACGCCTAACGTTGGAATACCCAGATCGCAACTTTCATTATTCAACACGGCGAGACCGCCGGAATTGCCATGATCAATGGTTCCATCAAATTTATAGATCGGCCCTGAGTTAATACCAGCTATCGTTCCCTGCGTCACCGTTTCCGATAATTCCAAATAGTTGCCTGACGCCGGATAGCCGAAAATAGTCACGTTATCGCCGGTGCTCGCATCAGAACAACCCAAACCAATTCCCGTGAGAGGCGTGTTGTTGATCACCGGAATGGAATTCAGCGGTGTCGAGGAAGCAAGTGGCGCACCGAGTGCAAAATCTGCGGCGTCTTCATAGGTGTCAGGGTCGTAATGCGAACTAGATAAAGCAAGTTGGTAGCCCCCCGTATTGGGATTTATTGAAAAATCTGGGGATTCAGGATAGAAGGCATCGCAGTCGGGTGATCCTCCTCCCGTATTCTCCTCATTATAAACGTGGTAATTAGTTTCGATATAGGTGGTTCCATCATTGTTCACCGATACGCCAGACCCGTAATCAAAGTTACCTGAGGTTGAATAATCTGGCGGAAAGCAAACCACAAGAACGATTGATGGTTCTATTTGGCTGATTACCGACGGAGATAGATTATTCCCCGCGCTGGAAGATATATTTGATGATTGGTTTGCCGATGAAGAGGTACCTGAGGAATTTAGAAACGCTCTCGTTGTAGGGCCGAGATAGCCTGATGCCGGAGAGATATCGTTCGCGGTCTGAAGTTTCTCTAATGCGGTTTTCGTGCCGCTTCCGAAGTAACCCGTCGGAGCAGAAGCTGATGTCAGATAGCCTTGATTGATCAAAATTTGCTGTAAGGCACTTACATCAGGTCCGGATGAACCAAGGGTGAGATTTTGATTGAATTGGTATGATGAACCCGCCTGCGCCACCGATATGGTTAACGACAGGGAAAGAACCGCCAATGATATAACAAACAAATATCTCGTCTTCATTGATCTGCTTTGTGAAAAATTGTTCTTTTTTATTCTATTTTTTAATTCTAAATCTTTTCATTCTAAAGAGCTATCAACGGGTGGGGTATATCTTTCGGGGTTCGCCCCCAAACATTTTGTTATACCGTAGAAATTATATGGGACATTATCTTTATGCACTTCAATCAAAATTAGCCTACCAGGATAGGTGATATACTTAAGTTATGGATTTTTTAACGAACTGGTTGGCTACTCAAAGTTTAGCGCAATGGCTGAGTGTTTTTGCAGTTGCAGTAGTTGGATATTTTGCTTATAGAATTGAGAAAGAACAGTTTGAATTAAAAAAAGAACCTCACCTTTTTTTGGAAATTGTGGAAGTGCAAAAGGAAAATCCTCGATATGACCCCCAAAATCGAAAGTGGGAAATTTTAATAAAAAATGCAAGCATATCTCGATATGTACGTTTATCAGAATATACTTTTTCTGGCAAACCTACCCAAAAATTAGGGAAGGGTGCTCTTATCCCTTCTAGCGGAAATGGGTTTTATCCAATCCCAATATCAGAAAAAGATGTTAAGGATGTTATCGAAACAGATAATTCTTGTGTATTTCTTTATATAAAATTTTTAAGGTGGGATAACAAAAAATATCATGCGCGATATGCGTTAAGATATAATAAAGATATGGCTTATTGGTATTGGCATAAAGTTGATATAGAAAAACAACAAGATAGTAGTCATATACATAATTGAATTATTAAAAAATCATTAAATTTCCATGGAGCCAATCTCAACCCCGCCAGTTAAAAAGAAATCAAGGCATTTAGGCCTTATTATCGGCGGCGTGGTTTTTATCGGTATTATCGCCATTGCGGCAGCGAGCGGTTCAAATGTGCCTCAAAATAGCCCCGCAACAACCTCTTCTTTGGGGCAAACAGCAACTTCTGTCCAGCAGGTTTTGGGTCAACAAAGCGGTACTTCGTCCGGAAGCAATTCTTATATTCCTGAAAATAATTCCGCAGCTTCTCCGGCTGCTCAGATCGCCACGCCAACCCAACAGGTTTCAGCTCAGCAGAACGATACGTTGTCTAATGATAATTCCTATGTAAATTCAGACGGCAATACCGTTCATTCTCCGGCATATTCCGACTCCGATACCATTCCGGCAGGTGCTTCAGCAAAATGCAATGACGGGACATATAGCTTTAGCCAGCATCGCAGTGGCACCTGTTCACATCACGGGGGAGCGGCGAAATGGTATTGATCTTAACTATGGAAGATGATGGACATAAGCATTGATTAAAATGAAATTAACCACCGAACAATTATTGGCAAAAGGTTATTTCTGCAAGGAATTACCACCTCCGTTTACCACCGAACTATTTGGGAAAAAGTATAAAAAAATAGAAAAGAAAATTACTCAATCTGTTTTGGGCAAATTGCCCCATTATTCAGAGTGCGTCTGCTACTCCATTCCTAAAAATGGTTTTAGCAGAAGAAGGTTAAGCATTCCCAATCCTCTACATTATGAGCTTTTGTGTCAGTCGATTGTAGATAATTGGACTAAGATTGAAAGGATATATAAATCATCTCCATACTCGACAAGTCGGCCAACGTTTAATGACGCTCGACTTAGTAATCACGGAACACAAAGATTTGAGGATTTCAAGAGGAATAGATTGATGATGTCCGGAGAAAATATTTTTGAGCTTAAAACCGATATCTCAAGATATTACGCGACCATATATACCCATATAATACCTTGGGTCATTTACAGAAGGGCAGCGGCAAAAGCAAATCGATTCAAGAAAGAATTATGGGGTAATGTGTTGGATGCGAATATTAGGAATCTACAGTCTGCTCAAACGATCGGCATACCCATTGGCCCAGAAGCATCAGCAATAATTGCAGAGCTCATTGGCTGTAGGATTGATAAAATACTGCAATCAAAATTAGGGAGAATAAAAGGATTTAGGTATATAGATGATTATTACTTTTATTTCCCTCAAGAATCTACAGGGGAAAAGATCATAAAATTCTTGCAGGTAGTGCTTGGTGAATATCAGTTGGAGCTTAATGATCAGAAGACCAGAATAACAAAATTTCCATTTGGCTTAGAATCAGAGTGGGTTTTGGCGTTGAGATCTTTTGTATTCAGGGAAACAGGCAAGGAACAAGAGAACGATATTAGGGATTATTTTAGTATGGTTTTCCGATATGCTATTCAATTTCCTAACGATCCGGTTCTCAAATACGCGATACGTAAAATTGAAGCAATAGAATTTGATGCTGAAAATTGGAAGTATCTTGAGACTTGGATTTTGAAGGCGACATTGCACAACCCTTTAATTTTAGAAGATGTTACTCGAATTTTTTTATCGAATCTTAAGAAAATATCGAAATTAAAAGTTAAAGGCACTGTACAAGCCATACTCCGGGCACATACATCAAAAAAGAATAGCTACGAAATTGCTTGGGCTTTGTGGCTGGCAAAATCTCTTGCCATAAAGATTGATGCGAAACTGATTCAAAATGTCTTTTCCTCCGGCGATGTTATTTCGATATTGGTAGCTTTAGATCTCAAAAATTCTCACTTAATTCAGGGGAATGTAAATGTAAATAAATTGAATAGCGAGTTAACTGAGGATTCACTCTTTGATGATAGATGGCTATTAACCTATGAAGCTCTCGTAAAGAAATGGTTGAATCCTCACGGTTCATCTAATCTTTTAAGCAAAAATCTTTATTTCAGAATTTTATTACAAGAAAAAGTGAGTTTTTATGATCCCGCTAAGCAGGTTGTTTTATATAAAAAACTTTCGAAGAAAGAAAAGGAACTTAAGAAGGAACCGCTCAAAATCAATGTTTTCGATATTCTCTATTGATTAGGTGCTGTATATTTGAGTTCTTGATACGGTTTTCTCCCTCTCGCGGACCTTATCTGTTTTGCTATCAGTTTCTATATGAAGCTAGGGGATATAGGTAAATGCTATGTTTTCTATTGGCATACCCCCTCCTGCCAGTTCTGCAGTAATACAAGGCGGAATGATAGGAAAATAGGGATATTTTGACGTGTGCTTACATATATTAGTCATTATTTATGACCAAAAATAACTAAAATCGGCTATCTTCCTGATATCTGATGTGAATCTTGATCTGCTTGCTCACCAACGGCCATGGCTAGGTAATGCGTGCCATAGACGAAAATTGCCCCAACAATGAGTAAGATGGCACCGCTATAGATGCTCGCCATCAATGACGCAATGATGCCCGTGAGGACCACTCCGACACCGGCGAGGATCAAGCCGCCCAAAACTCCCCATCCTCCCCAAATGGCAGATGTGGCTACGATTCCTGTTTCCCATGTGGCAATGCCAAAGATATACGAAGAAACGAGCCATCCGATCGCCGCAGCAAATCTTGTCTTTTTGAAGAAGGATAACGGAAGAAGAACGAGAAGATCGATCCAGAAAACAATGCCGACTATGGTACTAATAACATCCGTGATTCTATTGTTCGCAGCAAAGAAGTTGCTTGTTAGTCCGAAGATGAGAAAAATGAACGCCAATAGAATGGTGATGGCAAGAAGTATTTTTTCGATGAATTTAAGTTTAGTCATTTTTGATATTTATTAAATTATTTCCTGTTTTTCTGGATGCCATAGCCAAAGTGTTTCGGTTGTGATAAGCGGCAAGAGGATGCTGATGCCTAAATTAAAGAATCCCGCCCACATAGAGAAAAAGACATAAAGGAAGCAAAGAACATAAAAGGTACCTCCGATTAACAGTTTTCTTGATCTCTCGGAGGGATTATTGCTCCCCAAATATATCCATGGCAGGCAAAAGAAAATAACCACCCAAACAAGAAGAATAAATGGAGATATTCGATCAAATTCGGGAAAAGTATTCTGAAGAATCCAGATTATCTCATGCTGATTGGCAAAACTATTTATCAAGCTATCAATCCAGGCACTAAACTGCCAGCCGCCTATAAGGAAAAATATGGCAATAAAAATGCGAGATATTATTTCAAGTAAATTTCCACCATTCTTAATTTTCATGTAGTCGTGAGGGATCATTTTAAGCACCATCATCCAATGGCTCACAAACATAGCCTCCCATCGTCGTTCCCGCTGCCGTACCTTTGGGGCAGGGCGTAGGGGACCAATATCCTGAAGGTGTGGAGGATTTTGGTGGGCAAGAAATAGGGTCACTGATCAAAAGACGAACATTTGACCATGTTGACAGGGTATATGGTGGCGGAACGAAAGTAATAGTTTGCGATTGAACCCCCGTACTTTCCTCGGTTATAATAAGCCGCAAGGGGCCACCATAGTAAGAGCTAATTGTCATAAAGATAATGCCGTTATTATCGGAATTATAGGATTCACCGTTAATATTGACGTGTTTACTTGCGAGAGGATTGCCGTCTGACGATGCAATAATCACATTAAAAGATACTTTGAAGTTACTATCGCTTGAGTCAGTGGGTTTTATGGATACTGTACTTGTTTGGATCTCGGCAATGAAGTCAGCGACGCTTGATAGTGACGTTGTGGTAGCTAATTGCGTTGGTTGAGAATAAGTATTTTGGAGAGTATTTATTTGCTGCTGTTGATTGGTGAGTTGCTGCTCTAATGTTTGCAGTTGTTGCGTGAGCAGTTGGATGAGCTGCTCCAAAACAGAGGAAAGATTGCTTGGCGTCGTATTTGCTGTATCGGCTCGGACTATAGGTGTAGCAATAAAGAATCCTGCCGATAATACCAAAATCATAAGCACTGTTAATTTTTGAAGTGTTTTCCTTTTCATGGAGTTATTTTATTTTTGACGACGTTTTTCTTTGGCAAGATAGAATAAAACACCAGTTGCTAAGGCGAGTGCTATAGACTGAAGCGTTGTTTGCGTAGAATCGACTCGATGAATGCAATTGATTCCATCCGGATCAGTAAAATGATCTTCTATTTGTATGGTTGTACAATTCGGCATTATCGGATAAAAATTCGCAGTGTGTCCGACCGCAATGCTATTGATATAATGTCCGTCGCTCATATACATCACGGGGAAAATTAGCCGCAAAACTATTAAAGCGCCGCCAATCGTTATCACTGTTTTTGGCGAAGAGATTTTTGTAACTATATTTTTAATGCCGTTTTTCATGTTTATGATGATGTGATTTCTGAAGAATAGATTCAAAATGATGATGATAGATACGATGAGTATTACCCCAAAAGTAAATTCCCAAATAATAACAGTATTACTTGAAGTAGACCCCTGCGAAGTCACCGTAGCAACCTTTTGAAAGTTGATCCTATTGAAATAAGTTTGGCTAGTAGCGGCATCTTGGTTTTTTATGAGTGCATCGAGGTTGAGTGGCATGGTTTATTGTAATTGATTTAGTATTGATTTTGATCCGTGCCTTCTCCGCTTAATGGCTGACTTGTTAAAATGCTCGACCTTTGTTTTTTTATCGCGGGGCGTGCTGTACGTTGTCCCTCATATACCGCGCCACGTTCAGAAAAAACAAAAACAAGGAACCATGCGTCGGGTTCCTTGTTGTTTCAGATACACAAAGCCCGTCGCAGGAGGCCTTTCGGCCGCACGTAGGTTTCCCTACGTGACGTACAGCACGCCCTGTGACGGGGTTTCTGTGCTGTACGATTTGTGCCATGCCTCGCAGAAAGCGGGGTTTAGGCAACCTATTCAGTTGTATCTTAATAATAGTGCCTATTTGGGGCTATTGCAATCAACAGAAGGCATGCTAAAATAATCTTAGATTCCTCAAAAATATACCAGCAATTAACAAAAATTAGTCTGAGAGTTAGCGCTGATCGCGGCTGTCTATAAAAGCCGAAAGGCCAGAATGACGATCAAATCCGGAAAGTACGCCGATTGAGAAAATAACCAATCGTTGCTGCGGCTACTTTCGCACCACTGCCATAAAAGGCATCGGTGTCTTTGTTTGATCTTCATTCTGGCTTTTTGATTAAGACACCGGTGTCCTTGTGACACCGGTGTCTTTTTGTTTATTCACCCTAGACCTATTTATCCTCGATAAGCAAAACCCCACCGGAAGGTGGGATTTTTAATATAGTCGTTGGAAGCTAAACGAATTGGACGACTTAAAAGAACGCTATCCCTATCAGAATTCCCCATAGCGTCGGCCCAAAAGGGTTTCAAGCCAATTCCTCGCAAATGTCCTGGCGGAAAACATGGGAAATTGCGACTTCTCCCACCGAAATTATTTCTTCGGCGGGGAAGTCGCATGTCAACGGAAAATAAGGGAATTAAGAAGACAAAGATTAAGAGAAGACAGAAATTAAAAATTGAATGAAATAAATAATTTATAAATTATGTTGTCAAAAAATGCGATTCAAGAATTTAAGATTCTTTACAAGAAGCGTTATGGCATTGAGCTTAGCGATGAAGAGGCTTCATTCCGTGCAAATAATCTCGTAGGACTTTATGCAATTGTTTATGAAAAATCAAAATCACAAAAATATGATCAAAAAGATTCTTGATATTAAAGATACTATCTCTCTCTGGGCAGATGATAATCAATATGTTGTCAGGATTTTTAATGGCTCGGATAGGGAAGGGAAACACGCTCAGCATCTGTATTGCTCTACATTTGCAGATTGTTTTCAGTCGATTTACGAGGTCGCGCTTAGGAAGAATCTAACAGCGCATGTTTGTAAAGATATTCACGAGGTCGCGGAGATAGCTCGCGCGACCAAAAAAGAAATTATGGAGATTATGGCTCCGTTTATAAAACTCGACGCTGAATTAGGGTCCCCGGCACGGCCCGGCGGAGGGCGGTAGGGAGTGGTTTGATGGCGAAGATGAGTGTTTGTGTTTTACGTCTTTTAACAACCCTTATTTCCCAGCCTCGCGCAGTATTTATAGGGACCTAATCAAATCATGGATCAACAAGACAAAACAATTCGATACTTCATGTATTTAAGGAAATCCTCCGAACAGGAAGATCGCCAAGTTTTGTCTATTGATTCCCAGCGGATCGAATTGGAAAAAGTAGCAAAAAAGGAAGGGTTGCATGTTGTTAACACTTTTTCTGAAGCGCATTCAGCAAAGAAGCCTGGTCGGCCCGTTTTCAATGAAATGCTAAAACGTATGGTTGCTCATGAAGCAAATAGTATCTTACTGTGGAATCCAAGCCGGTTATCGAGAAATTCTATGGATACAGGAAGAATTATTTTCATGATGGATGAATGCGAGGTTTTCGAGGTAAAAACGCCATCGGAAGTTTTCAAAAATACACCAGATAATAAGTTTCTACTTAACCTTTTCTGCTCCCAAGCAAAACTTGAGAACGATAACAAGGGCGAGGATGTAAAACGAGGTCTTCGGCGAAAGGCTGAAATAGGCTGGGCACCGTATAGCGCAAAGCCAGGCTACATGAACGATCCGTATGCGGAGAAGGGGAATAAGACGATCAAGAAAGATCCCGTGCGTTTTCCGATCATTCAAGAAGCATGGCGGTTACTTTTGACGGGCGCTTGGCCCACACCAAAGATATTGGATCATATCAACAATGATCTTGGTTATACTAGCCCGCGGCGGAAAAGTTTAGGCGGTAAGCCGATGGTCCGAAGCCAAATCTATACTGTTTTCAAAGATCCGTTTTATTATGGCTCATTCGAGTTTCCGGTCGGATCGGGTATATGGAGAAAAGGACTTCATGAAACAATGATCACGGAGGAAGAGTTCTGGCGCGCCCAAGAGATACTTGGTCGGAAAGGACAACCACGCCCCAAAAAGGAAGGCCATATCTACTCCGGTCTGATAGGATGTGGCGAATGTGGCGGAACTATTTATGCCGATGAAAAACATCAGCTAATATGCCCCCGGTGCAAATTGAAATTTCATTGCCCAGGCAAAATAAAATGCCCACGTTGCGGTCTTGCTATTGATAAGATGAATAATCCTAGTCGGATTAATAAAACGTATTGGCATTGTACAAAGCGGAAGAATCATGGATGCAGTCAGGGAGCGATCGAAGAAAAAGAGCTTGAGCAACAGATTTTGGAAGAGATCGATTCGATAGAAATCCCGCCGGAATTTCATCAATTCGCGATGAATCGGCTGCGCGAGGATATGAAGAAGCAAGATAAAGATACGGGAGATTTTATTGCATCACAAAAGAAAGCACTCGAAGCGATCTCTATAAAACTTCAGGGCCTTATTGATATGCGTGCGGCTGGGGAGATCACGAGTGATGAATTTGCCGCAAGGAAGGCCTCTCTTTCGCAAGAAAAGGCTCGTCTTGAGGCACTTGTGTCCGGATCGGCAGGGAATACTGAAACCGTATTGAATCGGGCCGAAAAACTCTTTTCCTTTACGGAAGATGCCAAGGAAAAGTTTATAAATGGCACTGATGATGATCGCCGGGCGATCTTCGTAAAACTCGGTACGAACCGAACTATAAGCGATAAAAAACTAAGCATTAACTTAGAAGAATCGCTTTTGCCAATGAAAAGGCTTTCGCCAGTGGTAAGACGGATAACCGAACGGTACGAACCTAAAAACGCCTCGATAAAATCAGGCGTTTTAGGGCATCTCTATGAGCAAAATCCTACAGTGCTCCGCGACCAGGACTCGAACCTGGAACCATCGCCTTAACAGGGCGCCGCTCTACCATTGAGCTATCGCGGAATGTCTTACAACCAAATCGATTATATCAAAGGCGGGTCGGAATTTCAAATGAGCATCCGCCTGAATCCCGACTTTTGCCAGGGTTCAGGCGGACGCGGAGCGGAAGTTACGGCTATCCTGCTTGCTGGGGGATCGCAACATCGATACCACCGGTGGTCGTCGTTGAAACTTCGAAATAAACATTCGATGTTCCGCCGGTCAGAAACAGGAAGGGGGCGTTTGTGGGATCGACCGTGAAAGTGAGAGGTTCGCCTGGATAGAGCGTATTAGGTGTTCCTTCGCAGGTACTGGTGCCGAGGGCGAAATTCGTCTCGGTGGGTGATGCCGGCGCTATCATGTCGCCTTGCTCGTCGGAGATGAAGCGAAGGTTGATGGGAACGCATTGAGGGATGTCTCCCAGGGTGACATTTACCATGAGCGTGAGCTCATTGCCCGCAAGCGTAGCTCCTGAGATGGCGAACGATGATTGTCCTTCGGTCCACGTGACGGATGGGGAAGCGAAGTTTGATGCGAATGTTTGGAATGTCGTAGTCGCGGGGGTCGTACTGGCGTTTTGCGTTGAAGATGCCTCCGTGGAGGAGGGGAACGTGAATGTTCCCGTGGAACTCGTGGCTTGTTCGGCGGTTTGCGGCTGGACGACCTGGGTTCCCGCTCCGAAGATGACGATGTATGCCGTAATGCCGAGCACGACAGCGAGGCACCCCAATACGATCAGGACCTTATTGAGAGTTATGTTGTGACCTCTGAAATTCATAGGATAAGAATAACTTTATTTTACCACAAACACTATTTTTTTTCTTTTCAATACAAAGGTTCCGTGGTTCGATCTGGAATGCGATTTTGAAAAATGCCGATATCGTTTTTGTTCGATACCGGCATTTTCAGAAAGATGCGCTTTTGCTATGCGCCTATCTTCGCTTTCTCCTCGGAAGGAATATCGTCGATCTCGCAGATGCCGCTCACGCAGGCGAGCTCTTTTTTCACGTCGATATTCGAATCATCCTTCTCGTAGAGGAGTATCTGCGAAAAATCGATGTTCGGAAGCTTTGCTGCCATTTCTTCATAGCGTTCCTTCGTGATCTCCTCGTAGGGCGCAAGAAGATAAACATCGTCTTCGCGAGGAAGGAAGGAAAGTCCGCCAAGGACATTCCAATTTTCATAGAGCCAGTTTGCAACCGTGATCCATTCGTCGGGACCGACGGAGATCGTGACGGACGGATTGTGTTCGGTGTAATTCTCCTTCACCATTTTCCAGTACTCGAGCTGCTGGAGTGCGGTGAGATCGTTTTTTGTGATCGCGTTATCAGGCGCCTTTACCGGGAATTCGACGACATATGTGTTCGCTGCCGAAAGCGACTGGCCAACTTCCGGAAAGTAAGGATATTTCTGATCCTTGATCATCTGAAACAATGCATCGGTCGAAGCGATGCGTACGCGGCGAATATAGTACTTCGCATGGCGCGCATGGAGGCCCGATGACGAATCGACGGTCTGGGAGAGATTACCCGAAGGTTTGACGCAGGTTGTTGCAGTTGCCGGCTTGATGCCGAATCGCTTCGCGTATTCCTGGTTCACTTCGATTGCGCGATCACGAAGTTTACGCAAGGTTCCCGGGTTCCGGACGGCGGGGCAGTCCCACTGGCCGGTGATCGAAACACCCAAAAGACGTTCTTCCTCGCAATGCTTTTTCCAGTCCTTCGAAAGATAAGGGAAGTTGGTCAGGGATGCCTGATAAGTGCCAAGAATAGCGGCAACCTTCATCTTCTTCAGAAGTGTTTCCTCGGTGTCTTCGGCGCGCGCGACGATCTCCGAAAGATTGCAATACTGTTTCGGCTGGAGCAGGATCTCACCACAGGGATTCACGCCAAGCGTATCGATGCGTTCGCCCAAAAGCTTGCGGCGGCGCTCGGGGATCTGTGTTATCAGACTGCCGCGATTGAAGATACCGCGTTCGCCGGATTTGCTTTTCACGAGCGCGAGCCATTCATCGAGGAACTGCTCGGCTGACGGTTTCTCGGTGTAGACCGCAGAGTTGTTCGCCATCATGCGCTGGGGTTCCGCGATGTAGAACTGGCCCATCTTCGCGTCGCGCATTTCCTGGTCATCGAGGTCGGAGAGGGAAATGGTCGCTGAACGGCGGACGCCACCCGAGACGACGACTTCGCCTATCTTGCAGCAGATATCATGTACATCGATGTTCGAAAGCCGCCGTCCTTGTTTAGCGAGGATCTTCCGTCGCGCAAAGATGAGGAGCGATCGGAGAGGTTCCGGTCCGGAGCTTTTGCCGCCCATCGTTTTGAGGCGAGCGCCTGCGGGACGGAGTTCCGAAAAATCAAAATCAACATCTTTTCCGTCGAACCATGTTTTGAGGCCCAAGGTCAGCGCGTCGCACCATCCTTCTTTACTGTCATCCACGACATGGGCTTTCAATTTTTCTCCGGATTGCTTTCTGATTTGCGGAAGCTGTCCGACGTTCTGGCTCTCGACGGAGAATCCGACGCCGGTGCCGCACATCGAGATGTACATCATCTCGGCGAAGTCCTCCGGTTTCTGGATCGCAATATAGGAACAGTTGTATGCTGCAACGTTCGTTGCGCGCGCCGCTTTGCCGGCAAACTGCAAAAGGCGCATCGACGGCATTGATTCCTGTTTGAGGATCGCTTCGCGGACTTCTGCATACTCGGCCTCCGTCAGTTTGTCGCCGAGATTCTCTTTCATGAAACCGATGTAACGATCGACGGTTTCGATCCATGTTTCGCGCCGGCCCTCTTCCTCGATCCATTTTGAATACGTTCGATAATAGACGAACTCGGCGAGCGCGTTATGGAAATATTTTTTGCTGTTTTCCGCGAGCTTTTGCACGTGCTCCGGAATTTCGCGCTTGCGTTCGCGTATTTGCGCGCGATCGCTGCGATAGAGAATGTATGCTTTCGCGGTTTTCGCGAAGTCCATCACAATGAGCTCGGTTTCGACCGCATCCTGGATCTCTTCGATCGTGGGAGTGTGCTCCGCGGGGAAGCGTTTATTGAGTTCGCCGATGACCTGCTCGGTCACTTTCTGTGCGTCATCCCGCAAACCTTCATTCGTGACGCTCATTGCTTTCGCAATGGCATTCATGATCCGATTTTCGTCGAATGGTACGATGCGACCGTCCCTTTTTTTGACCTGCGTGAGGTGATTTTTTGAAAAAATCATGAATGTAATTTTTTTATTGCGCTGATCTTTCAGCAAGTTTCATATTTCGCCAAGAACTCGTTTCAAAACAGTGTGAAAATTTTGAAATGAGTTCCCGTCTGCCGTGGCAGGTTGTCTCACGTATCGGTGAACGGCAACGAACTTCTGAAATTTCAGCGCACAAGGTTTTTTTATTTCGACTTAGCAATTGTAGCATATGCACAAGCTGTGCATAACTCCCAAAAAACCATATAATTCCTTAGCTTTATTACTTTGTCAAAACGTGATGAAATAGAAATGAAAAATAAGGCGTTTTCTCTTTTACGGTTGTTTTTGGGGAAAATGTTATAATGAAACCATGGCAATAGTGTCAAATAAAAACGTTTCCCTGATGCTCCGGGAGATCGGCGAACGCCTTGCGATGAAGGATATTCCCTTCAAGCCTCGGGCATATGAAAAAGCAGCCGACGTGATCGACGGCCTCGAGGAAAATGTCGTGGATATGTATAAGACCGGCGGACGGAAGGCGCTCGAGGCGATTCCGAGCGTCGGTAGTTCGATCGCGGAAAAGATAGAAGAGCTTTTGAAGACGGGCCATGTGAAATATCTGGAAGGTCTTGAACGGAAAACGCCGGTTGACCTTGCGGGATTATCGCGCATTGAAGGATTGGGACCGAAATCGATCAAGACATTGTACCAGAAACTGGACATCCGCACGGTTGCGGAACTTGAGGCGGCGGCAAAGGCGGGAAAGATCGCGAAGCTCGAAGGATTTGGCGTAAAGAAAGAGGAAAATATCCTGAAAGGCATCGGTTTCGCGAAATCTTCCGGTGGTCGGTTCGTTCTTGGATTTGAGATGGCGGAGATCCGGGAAATAGAAAAACGCGTGAACGATCTGCCGCAGACGAAAAAAGTAATCGTCGCCGGTTCGGTGCGGCGGAGAAAGGAGACGATCGGCGACGTCGACATTCTGGCGATCTCAAAAGATCCAAAACCGATCATGGATTTTTTTACGACGATGCCGGAGGTCGTGAACGTGATCGCGCACGGTGAAACGAAATCTTCCATAAAATTAAAATCAGGGATCAATGTCGATCTGCGCGTAGTGTCAGAGAAATCGTACGGTGCGGCACTCAATTATTTCACCGGATCGAAGGATCATAATGTTGCCTTGCGGCGGATAGCGATCGCACACGGATGGAAGTTGAATGAGTACGGACTTTTTGAGGGAGAACGAAGGAAGGAGAAAGGAGAAGATGACGGAAGGATGATTTCCGGAGAGACGGAGGAAGAACTGTACCGCAAGCTTGGCATGGAGTACATCGAACCGGAGCTTCGGGAAAATACCGGCGAAATCGAAGCGGCCCTAAGGCAAGCCGAGGGCAAGCCCGGAGGTTTGCCGAAAATTATCGGCTACGATGATCTTTGCGGCGATCTTCAGGTGCAGACGGATTGGACCGACGGAACGGATTCGATCGAAACGATGGCGAAGGCCGCGATCGCGCATGGCTTGGAATATATCGCGATCACGGACCATACGAAACGCCTTGCCATGACGCATGGCCTGAACGAAAAACGCATCTTGGAACAGATGGCGGAGATCGACCGGCTGAATAAGAAATTCAAAGGGAAAATAACGATCCTGAAGGGGAGCGAGTGCGACATTCTGCGCGATGGTTCGCTCGATCTGCCGGATAAGATCCTCGCCAAGCTTGATGTGGTCGGTGCTTCCGTCCATTCTTATTTCAATCTTTCGCGCGAAGAACAGACGGAGCGCGTGAAGCGTGCCATGGAAAATCCGAACGTCGATATTCTGTTTCATCCGACCGGCCGGGTGATCAACCGGCGTCCCGCCTACGACATTAATATAGAGGAGCTTATCGCGGCGGCGAGGCGAACGGGGACGATCATGGAGATTGACGCGTTTCCCGACAGGCTTGATCTCAAAGACGAGCATATTCGACTGTGCGTCGAGGCCGACGTGAAGATGGCGATTGATTCAGACGCTCATTCGCCGATGCATTTCCCCTATCTTGAATATGGTATTGCACAGGCAAGGAGGGGATGGGCGACCAGGGCGGATATTATCAATGCGTGGCCGCTCGAGAAGATGCTGAAGTTCTTGAAGAAGTAAAAATTTTCGTTCTCCGTGCCCGCATGCGTGGATACGGGCTCCGGCGGAGGTATCCACGCCTCTTTTTTAAGCATGATAGTCCCGCCGCGGCGAGACCATAGCCACAGGAACGGGACTGCGGAATGAGTATGTTATACTTATATCAATGAAAGATGAAACCCCGCGCGAGAAACTATCGATGAAGAAGCAGGTTGTCGCCGGTTTTGTGATCTATCGCCGCACGACCGAGGGTGTGAAATTTCTTCTGCTTTATCGCCGCGGGAGCTATTGGAACTTTCCAAAGGGTCATTTCGAACCCGGTGAGCGGACGATCGATACGGCACTTCGGGAGCTCGAGGAAGAGACCGGCATCAAAAAGTCCGAACTCCATATCGTTCCGAATTTTCGCGCTTATGAACGGTTTCATTTTCAGGTTGGAGACGAAAGGATATTCGACACGGTCATTTTGTTCCTTGCCGAGACGCGCAAGGCGGAGATACGGATCGAACCGCGCGAGCACAGCGGCTATGGCTGGTTTTTGCCGCGCGACGCGTCGAATGTCATCGGAAAGAAGTATGAAGATACGCGCAAGGTGTTGCGGCAGGCAAATCTGTTCCTTGCCGAACGCCGCAAGCGGTATCAACATCGTCCGCTAGAGAAAAAAGAACAGGAACATTCCGAGAAGGAAGAGAAAATAAAAAATCCGCAATAAGCAGATTTTTATCGTATAAAATATCTCTCTCGCCCTCGCGAAGGCGAGAGTCTACGCTTCATCGTTGCCCGATAATAGATTTTTCCATTATATAATGTGCCACCAGGTTTGTTGGCCGAAATGTATATGAAATATTGTTTTTCCATAAAGACAGTATTTCATCTCTAGATTAAAAAGATATCAAAAGCATGGAACCTCGACCGGGTCGAGGGCGACAGAAGACTCATGTTTTTAGCGTAATCAGGTGACATTAAAAAATCCGCAGAAATGCGGATTTTTTAATTGATCACTACTTTACGGCCTCGAGAACTTTCTTGAACACTTTCGGTTCATTCTCTGCGAGATCCGCGAGGATCTTTCGGTCGAGCGTCACTTTTTTCTTCTTGAGCGCGGCGATCAGCTTGCTGTAGGAGATGCTTTCTTCGCGCGCAGCGGCATTGATCTTTACGCTCCAAACGCGGCGGGCGGTCCGCTTCTTTTCCTTGCGCCCACGGAAGGCATGGCTCCATGCGTGAAGCAGGGCTTCCTTGGCGGCGCGTTCTTTTGTGCTGCGGCCCCAAGAGAAACCTTTTGCGTACTTTAGGGTTTTATTGCGATGCTTTAAAGCGTTGACTCCTCGTTTTACTCTCGGCATGTTAGTAGTTGATTATCTTTTTCATCGGATAGTCGAGCGAAAGCGTTTTGCGCTTGCTCTGGATCTTCCTTGCGTTCTTGCGCGTGCGGAAATGGTCTACGGCCATGGGGCGGCGGACGACTTTACCGTTCTTTGTGATCTTCACGCGTTTTGCCAAAGCTTTCGAAAAAGACATGATAGGAAATAATGGTTTAAATAACGAAGTTGAGTATACAGGATAGCCGCTTTTTTTGCAATGGGTTTATTGTCGTCCTCGTCCCTCGACAGCCTTGGGATAAACTCCGGCGGGGATCCAGGTTTCTTTTTCTGATTTTGGGATCAGTCTTAGCTTTTTATGATCTTGGCGATCTGGACGCTTGGTCCGTTCTGGCCGAAGCGCGGGGGATGGAGCTCGCGGTGTTCCGTGGGAAGCATCTTCAGGAATTCTTTCAGTTTTTCCATTGCGAGATCCTTGTTCCGTTTTTCGCGGCCACGGAGCCGGAGCACCACTTCGATCGGATGTCCTTCGGCGAAAAATTTTTCTGCTTGGCGGACTTTCACCATAAGATCGTTCTGCGCGGCGCGAACCGTGATCTGCACATGCTTCATCTCGGCGCTTTTCTGGGCTGCCTTTTCTTTCTTCTCGCGTTTCGCTTCTTCGTAACGGAATTTGTCGTAGCTCATAATGCGTGCAACCGGCGGTTTTGCCGCGGGAGCGATCAGAATAAGATCAATCCCTTCTTCGGGTCGCGTCAATGCGATCGCCTGGTCGCGGCTGATGACGCCGAGATTTTCGCCGTTTTCGCCGACCACGCGGAGTTCCGATGCGGTGATCTGATGGTTCATCAGCGGCCGTGGCGGCTGGATCGGCATTGGCCGGCGCTGAAATCGATTGTTGCTCATAGGAGGCATGAGGCCATTATAGCATGAAGAATATGGGTCTGTCATTCCGCCTGCCCATCGTAGCTTCAGCGAAGACGGGAATGTCGCGAGGGATCATTTTTTTGAACGAACGCAGGATTCTTCGTTATCGCTCAGAATGATGGGGGAGATATCTTTTATGTTATACTGGATCCATGGAAACAACGCCGACGGTCACGCCCTCTTCCGGTTATCAAAAGCTCGGCCGCAAAACGCTTATGCTGTTTGTTTCCCAACAGATCGCGCCGAGCATCATTATTTTTATTGGGGCTATTTTTCTCGTGATCGCACAGGGGAGCGGGATTTTTGCGAAAACGCCTCTTGCTCCATGGAGCATTTTTATCGTGCTCGGAGTATGGGCCTTATTTGTTCTGACGTTTGTTCTGACATTTTTTATTACCTATCTTACCTATGTAAACTACGTATTCATGCTTGATGATGACGCATTGAAGATCCGGCGGGGGATCCTCAGCAAGGAAGAGATTTCCATTCCGTATCGTCAGATCCAGGATGTGGACATCGAGCAGGGCATCTCGGATCGCATCTGGGGCGTAGCGCGCCTCGCGATCCTTACGGCCGGCCATGAAGAAGCAAAAGAAGGCGAAGAAGATACCTCGGAAGGTGTTTTTCCCGCCATCGATCGCGAACTCGCCGAATCCTTGCAGACTGAGCTTTTGAGACGCGCTGACGTCGAGAAGGTGACGGACCAGAAATAGTATTTAATTTGTCGTGGTCCGCGGAGGCGGACCATCCCGTGCTTTCTTTTCGAAAACTATGCGTATGTTCCATTTTGAACAAGCATATAATTTATAGTCGTTGACGGATATTGTAGTGTTGCTTCCTTGGTGTTTTTATGTTATTCTATGTATAGCGCGAAAGCGCAATTTGGGGACGCACTGGCTTCGATAGTGATGTTCCATGAGTTTGCGGGCCGTGGGCGACGACGTACTCGTCGTATCATTTAAACTGCCAACACAAAAGTTGCAGCTCCGGCGTTCGCGTTTGCCTAATCGGCTGACCTACGTCGGGATCGGCGGATCCGGGTTCCTTGGGTCCATCGCCGGTCTTATATAAGGGAACTTAACGCTATTCGATGATCCTGTGGATGGCGTGACACTAATGGATCAAAACCTGTCTAACTTTCGTTAAACTACACCCGTAGACGGCTCATTGGCTTCATCACTAGACGGCGGTTCGATTCCGCCCGTCTCCACAGATAGTCCGAGAGGTTGATATAAGCAAATCACGGGTAATCATTTCTTGGCAATGATTTCCTTAAGTTTTTCAATTTCTCCTTTCAATTCAACCATCCTTATTTCCCGCCCCACCATCGATTTGTTTGCCTGCTCGAGCGATTCATTGGTCGCAGCGAGCTCGTCTATGTTTGTCGCGGCTAACTTTTCGGCCACCTTTTGCAGGGTAATGTCACGTATGTTGCACTGGATCATCTCCGATCCATCGACACGATATTTGTATTTGTTGCTCACAAACCCAACCTGGTGTTCCTTTCCGTCCTTGGACTGAAGCGGTATTTCGGATTTAGTATGTCCCACCTTTTGCAATTCTTCGAATGATTCCTTGCTAGCCTCAACGTCTTTTATCGCTCTAAGCTCCCAAATCTTCTTCCCTATGATTTCATCGAGGGAATATCCGAGCAAGTCCAGCAAAAAGGGGTTGGCGTCAATGATCTTTTCCGTCACGGGATCAATAAGCAAGATGCCGTCCTGGGCCGTCTCGAAAAGTTTTCGGTATCGCAGCTCGGAAGCGGCGACATCTACAAGAGCCGCTTCATGTTTTGCTTCAACACGGGCAAGCTCCTTCGTTGTCACGGCAAGTTGCTTGGCTTTGGTACGGAGCGCCGTCGCCACTAAGGCAAGCTTCTTTCTGGCAATTTCCTTTTGACTTGCCGTCACGGCAAGCTTCTTTCTGATACTTTCCTTTTCCCTTGCTGAGGTTTTAAGCGTGCGGATCGTATTTCTTAATTCGGAAATAAGAGTTTCTTTTTTCATGTTATAATTGAATTATACACCCAATTCTTTTTACGCGAGTAAACAGCTCAAGCAACGAACGCGATACGACATTACTTTCCACCTGAAATTTTTTATATCCACATAGGTGCATGTCAAAATCCATGCCTCGTAAAACTTTCTTTATCGTCCCTGGTTTTAAGATGTCATCTACAAGCCGTTCGTTCCTATGGCTTCGAAGATTTCTGGAGCAAAAAGGATTCAAGGTATTGATCGCGCCTATCACATGGAATTATCGGACGATGGATGATTATGTCGCCGAGTTCAAGGTCTTTTACGAGAAAAATAGATCGAAGGAAAACTATCTGCTTGGTTTCTCTTACGGTGCGGTGATCGCCCTCTTGTCGGCGAACGATCTTCGGCCCGAAAAGGTTTATCTTTGTTCATTGAGTCCCGATTTCAAGGAGGATCTTCCGATGATGAAGTCTCCGGAAATGAAATCGTGGATCGACCGGTTCGTCGGTAAAAGAAGACTGGCTGAAATCAAACGACGCAGCGGCAGGGAAGCGGCACGGAATTTGCAGATCCCTTCGGTCGTCTTTTATGGAGGATTTGAAGGGGAAAAGTTCCCTTCGCTCAGAATACGATGCGAAGAGACGGCAAGCTTGGCGAAACGCTCGAAGCTGGTTATAGTAAAAGACGCACCCCATGATATAAGATATCCGGAATATCAGAAGGCCATTTTGAGGATGTTGAGGCTTGTATGATCAATCGATGGCTCGCACCGTGTAAATATTGTTTGTTCGACTATTTTGCTATGATATAAATCATGAAAACAGAAAATCCGGGGAAGGAATTTTTGGAATACTTGGCGGCAAACGAAGGGAAGCCGATCGATCCTGCGGTTGCGGGCGTGGCGCGGCAGGAGCTCGCACAAGGCGAAAAGACCGATTTCAAATTCGATATGGGAGTCTCGGATCACGAAGCAGATGCCATAAATTATCCTGAAGGGTCGATTTTTAAAACCGATATTCCTGATAGCGAACTCTCGGAAGCGGTTGAAAAATTAAAAGATGCAAGAAAGACTTTGATCAATGGTTTAACGATCGAACCCGTGCCGGAACTTTTCAGAGACCCTCAGCACGTTACGTTCGGGGAACTCGAGGGGAACGCGGCGACACTGCCCGAAGCAACGCGAAATGCCCTGGATGTTGTCGGGCGATATGCAAAGATAGGACCCGAGACATCGCTCTATGACGTGCCGGATCTCATAAAGGATTTTTTGCTTAAGTTGGATGCCATAGAGACGCATCGGGATAATCTTGAAAAACATCGCAGCAATACATCGCGATAATTTCTTTATTTTGTGGTTCTTGCTTTAAATTAGGATATGTGTTTGAATTTTCTTCAGAGAAAGGAGCAAAAGCCCCATGGTACAAGAGATGAGAGGCCGTGATGGTCAGCACAAGCGGCGTTTGCCGCCTCCACAGCAGATGCGGTTTCGGTACGTCTCACGGAGCTGGTATTACACAGCTTCATTCCGTCGACGCCACCGTCGTCATTCCACCATGATCATTGTTCATGATTCCTTCTGGGGCCAGCGAATTTGTTGGTTCTAGCGGCAATGCCAAATGCCATAAACCCCGCGTTCAGGAAACCCCGCGCTTCCATGAGGCGGGGTTTCTTTTTCATGCGATGAAATTTCCGTCCGACGTTTGACAATATTTTATATCGTGCCATAATTCAATTCGCAGATAGGCCTTTAGCGGATCAAAAAGATCCGAGAGGAGGGGATTATGGGTTGGTGGAGTTTGTTTGTTAGGGCTGGTTTCATGGGAGTGATTCTCATGATCGGCGGTGCAGGTGTCCTGTTCCTGATGCTGCGCGAAATCATTCGGTCAAAAAGGGCGAGGAAGATCATTTTTTTCGCCATGGCGATTCTGCTCTTCGTCCTTGTTCTTCTCTTCGGTCCCCGCTGGAATCCAATGTAGGATTCTGCGGTGGGTAACATACAACCAAGGCGGACTTTCCTAGGGGAGTCCGCCTTTTTCATAACTAAAAGAGAGGAGTACTAAAAGCGGTTTTATGCGAAATTCTTGATCACGTCGAGGACGATACCCTGGATCGCGAAACCGGTATTCCCTTTACGGACGATGATGGGCTGCATTTTCTTGTTGGCAGGCTGAAGGCGGATCTGGCCGTGTTCAGCAAAGAACGTCTTAAGCGTCACGTCATTGTTATCGATGAGTGCGACAACTTTTTCACCGTTGTTGGCGGTTGCCTGATGACGGACAAGTACGATATCGCCGTCGTTGATGTTTTCGTCGATCATGCTTTGTCCGACGACCTTCAGGGCGTAAATATTTTTCACTTCCCGGGGCAGGCGGTTGCGCGGCACGGCAATGATCTCCTGCTGTTCGAGCGCCATGATCGGAGTTCCGGCCGCAATGAGGCCTTTGAGCGGAATCTGCACCATCTGTTCGGCGCTATTCACGCTGATCCCGCGCGGCTGGTTATCGTCTTTTTGCAGATAACCCTGTTCCTCGAGCGCTTTCACGTGATGATGCGCCGTAGAAACCGAGGAAAGTTTAAGATAGGTCTTGATCTCTTCGAGCGAGGGCGCGTACCCATTTTTTGCCTGAGAGGCTTTGATGAAGTCGAGCGTTTCTTTCTGGCGTTTTGTTATTTTAGTCATAGTTTTTAAATCGTCATTCCGAGCTTCTCTTTTGTCATCCCCGCGAAGGCGGGGATCCATGCTTTTTCTGGATTCCCGTGAAAACGGGAATGACAATACTAAAAGTTCAAAATCGGCGTTTTCGATTTATTTTCGACTATTTAACTATAGCAAGCATACCGCCGCTTCGTCAAAAGGGAAGTTATCCACAGGAAAAAATCAGCAAATATGGGGATTTTTATTGGTCGACCCCGATCTTCTCGAGCATGCCATCGACTTGAATGCGCAGGTTATCTTTGGTGCCGTTATTCATTAAACGTTCGTCAGCGAGCTCGATGCAGCGTGCAAGATTCTGTTTGTTCGAATCGTTTGAGTGCATCTCGCGTTCTTCGTCGGCAAGGAATTTTTCGAAAGAGATTTTGTCCGTTTCGCTTGCGCGCAGGATTATGCGTTCATAACGGAGCTTTGGGTCGGCATCCACGGCGAGAAGATAAAAATTTCCTTTTTGGCGAAGCGATAAGATCTCGCCCTCGGTGCGGAGCGATTCAATGACGGCGTTCTTTCCTGCGGATGCGGCTTCATCATAGAGCATCTCGGCGATATAACTCGGCGAATGGATCGAACGCATATCGTTTGCGACCATGGTCATGCTGTCTCGGTTCACCGGAAGACCGCGTTGTTCGATCTCGCGGCTGATGAAATCGCGCGCAGAATAGTGAATAAATCCTTTGGTCGTAAGATAATCGACGACCGTTCCTTTTCCGGCGCCCAGAGTTCCCGTAATGCCGATGATGATCATATGCTATACTTATATCATGAATTCCGAACGATTGGAAAAACCGTTTTTTATCGTGATGCTTGTTTTCGCGATCGTGCTTGCGGCGTTCGTTTTTCTCCCCGAGCTGAACGTGATCGTCCTCGGCGCCGCGCTTGCGATATTTTTCCATCCGATCTATCTCCGTATCCAGCGCGGTATGCCGCGCCATGACGGTCTTGCGGCGTTCCTTACGATCCTCCTTGCGGCGATCGTGATCGTCGTGCCGCTCACCATGTTCGGTTACGCATTGTTCTCCGAGGCACAGGGATTGTATGCCCATCTTGCCGCCGGGGGGATCTCTTCGCTTGAAAGTCTTGTCACCGCAAAACTAGGAAGTCTGATGGAGATTTTCCATCAATCCAGCGGCACGTTCGCATTTGCGAATTTCAATGTGAGCCAATACGCAACGCAGGCCATGGGAACGATCGTGGCGAACGCCGGTAATTTCCTTTCGAGCATGGGCATGGTCGCATGGACATTTTTCCTGGCGTTCTTCGCGTTCTTTTATTTATTGAAGGATGGCGGAAAATTACGCAAGCTTGTCGTGCGCGGCGTGCCGCTGACGGATGAGCGCGCGAACGAGATCGTGCAAAAGATGGTGGATACGACAACATCTGTTGTCCGAGGGTCGCTTCTCATGGCGATCGTATGGGGCGTCGTGGTTGGCATCGAGTTTCTGATATTCGGCGTTCCGAATCCTGTTTTATGGGGCGCTCTTTCGGTACCGATCGCTTTTATTCCGGTCATCGGGGTCTCGCTGATCGTCATTCCCGGTATTCTCTATGTGGCTCTCGTTGCGGGAATCGTGAAAGCGATCATTTTTGCGATCATCGCATTCATTGTTTCTATGTTGATGGAGAATATTCTGCATCCGCTTTTCATAGGGCGCGGTACGCATATCCATCCTTTGCTTCTTCTTCTGAGCGTGCTTGGCGGTCTTTCGTTTTTCGGTCCGATCGGTCTGTTCCTTGGTCCATTGGTTTTGAGCTTCTCGCTCACGCTTTTCGAAATTTATCCGACGCTCATCACGAATACAGCCGAAAAATAGGATATTGGTATTGCCGATTCGCCGGTATTGCGGTAATCTGAGCAGGCGGAAAAATCCGCACTGCCGTTGTAGCTCAGCTGGTAGAGCAACTCCATGGTAAGGAGTAGGTCGCCGGTTCAAATCCGGCCAACGGCTCAGAATAGAAATGAGACCATCCTCGCGATTTCCTATTGGTTGGTTTTTTGGTATCATTGGAAAATGACAGCAATGGAACAAATCATCAAGGATCTTGAGACGGATCTTTCGGTCGTCATCGCAAAACTAAAAACGGATATTGGTGGCATCCGCGGTAATAGGCCGTCCGCAGATGCGATCCAGAATATCACGCTCAGTTTGTATGACCAGACGCTCAGTATCCGTGAACTCGGATCGATCTCGATACTTCCGCCGCGGAGCGTCCAAATAACGGTTTGGGACAAGGATGCGGTAAATCCGATCATGAAGGCGATCGAAGCGGCACATATGGGACTTACGGCATCGAACGATGGCACGACGATCCGGGCGACCGTTTCGGCATTGGGCGATGAGCGCCGGGATGAGCTTACGAAGCTGGTAAAGAAAACGGCGGAGACCGCACGTATTCAGCTTCGTGCGAGACGTGACGATATCATGAAGCGCGTGAAAGACGGCGAGGCGGCAAAAGAACTGACGAAGGACGACGTTTTCAAAGGGAAGGAAAAAATTCAGAAAGTGATGGATCGGGTTAATTCCGAGATCGAGAAAATGGTTGACGAGAAATTGACCGAATTAGGAGAATAGTCATTTTCCTGATTTAGTCATCTCCGTACCCGCCTTCGCGGGCACTGAATCCAGCGTTTAAAAAAATAATTTGGGCGCGCTTCCTTGCGGTTGCGCGCCCATTTTTTAGAACTATGCGCCGATGGAGAGAATGAGCAGAATGATCCCCAACAGAACACAAGCTCCACCAAAAGCACTGACGGGGTGAGGCCTCGGAATGAGTGCGCTCACGAGTGGTACGATTACAAGCAGAGCACCTACTATCACCATCCAGATCATAGACACCTCCCATTTCACGCTTACCCTTACCTGAGTATTTTAGGCACGTTATTCTATGATCGTCAAGTATCGCAGAGATGGAGAGTTTGGTATGATTGTCTTATTGAAACTCTGGATACTTACTGGCTTTTCGTTTCCGTAAGGAAAAATTCTTTCAAAACGACAACTCTTCATGATCATTTTTATTCTTGTTCTTATCGGTTTGTCGATATTGATTCTCGGCCATGAGGCCGGTCATTTTTTGTGCGCAAAGCTTTTTGGGTTGAAGGTGGACGAATTCGGCATCGGATTTCCGCCGCGGATCTGGGCGAAGAGGAAAGGGGATACGGAATACAGCGTGAATTGGCTGCCATTCGGCGGATTCGTACGCATCTCAGGGGAGCGCGGCGAATTTGCAATGGTAGAGGATGATCCGACCTTGGCTGCGGACGGAGAAAAAAAAGAGCAGGTTGACCATGAGCGATTGTTTTTTGCCCAGCCGGCATGGAAGAAAAGCATCATTATTCTTGCGGGTATCGTCTTCAACTTCATCTTTGGATGGATCCTGGTCTCCGTTGTCCTTATGGTCGGGACGCCGAAGGCGCTTGTCATAACCGCGACCGAACCGGGTTCGCCGGCTGCCGTGGCGAAGATCGCCCAGGGCGATGTCGTTAAGAATTTTACCGATTCGCAGAGCTTCATCGATTATGTCGATGCGCATCGCGGACAACCGACAGAGATCGCTTTACTGAGGAATGGCAAGGAAGTGGACGTGACGGTCACGCCGCGCATGAACGTCGGGCCGAACGAAGGGCCGATCGGCGTCGCGCTTTCCGAAGGCGGAACGGCGCGCGAACCGTTCTTTCAGGCGTTGTGGGACGGCCTTAGAACGTCATTCATTCTCGCCGGGATGATATTCCAGACGCTCTGGCAGCTGATCAAAAATCTTTTCGTACATGCGTCGCTTCTTACGGGTGTCGTCGGTCCGGTCGGTATTTTCGGGGTCGCCGAAGAAACAGGCAGCATCGGCGCTATCTATCTTGTTCAGTTGCTTGGCATCATCTCATTGAATCTTGCCGTTGTGAATCTTATCCCGTTTCCGGCGCTTGATGGCGGCAGATTCCTCATGATCATCATTGAAAAAATAAAAGGATCGCCGATGCCGGAAAAAGTGGAAGCATGGATCAACGGCCTCGGTTTTGCATTTCTCTTGTTGCTTATGATCCTGCTGACGGTTCGGGACATTAGGGGATTGTTGTAAAATTTTAGTAAAGAAAGAGGGGACCAGCTACGCCGGTCCCCCTGTATTTATCCTAACTATCTGTTCTTTGCGAGTGCCTTGGAGCGCTTGCGCTCAGACCGCGCCGCGAATCCGAAATGGCAGACGAGATCCCTCATGTCTTCGTAGCGATCTCTCTCGTTGCGGATATCGGCTCTCAAACCGTTGAATTTTACCACGAGATCGGAAGCTTCGTTGCAGGTGGCGAACTCGTTAACGCCAAGGTTCCCGATCTTATCCTTGAGTTCCATGATGGTTTCAAAGATCTCGTCCATCTTGGCGTCAATCAACGGCTGCATCATCTCGATAGCTTCTGTGTCCCGAGAGCCGGGTGCGGTCACACCGACGAATTCCAGGAACTGCTTTTCCAGTTTGCTCCAACGGTGCAGGCGGAACATGGAAATGATCGCTGCACATGGAAAGAGGGGAAGCAGCACCCCCGTCACGGCCATGAAATTCGAGGGAAGAGGGAAGAAGAAGTTATTCAACTCGACGATCCCTATGGCGATCATGGCAAGTACGAGCAATGCGGTCGTGCATTTTTTGAAAAAGTCAGATCTCTCATCCAACATGACGTTTCTCCTGTCCAAGCCTAGCCGACCCGGATTCTTCGGGGATAGCCTCCCCGAAAGGCAGATTTACAAACCGGCTTAGTCAACCGGATGCTTTTTATAATATAACATATTTAGTATATAGTTGTCAACATTCAGGGAATAGAGCCATTCTGATTCCGTTTCTTGGTATGGTCCGGAGTTCATGCGCTCTTGCGGATAAGTTATAATAAAAAGATGAAAAAGGTTTCAGGTGTTCTTGGATGGTATGGGGTCATTGCAACACTGGGGGCTTATCTTTTCGTGAGCTTTTCCCTTCTTTCTCCGACAAGTCTTTCGTATCAAGCGCTTAATCTTACGGGTGCATTGGGCGTCACGATAGAAACCTACTACCGGAAGGACTATCAGCCATTCTGGCTTAACCTCATTTGGATGATGATCGCCTTGGTGGCGATCATCAATCTCTTCGTTCATCTAAAAATTTGAGACGATTCTGCAGGGAATCACAAATACCCTATCTTCTTCAGCCAGTCCTCGTTTTCCCATTCCCAGAGTTTCTTTGCCGCAAGGAATGCTTCGAAATCATGCCGCCATGCGGGAAATTCTTTGAGTTCGATCTCGCCCACGAGCTCGCTCCATGAATGTGAACAGCTCCGTTGCGTGGGGTTGCCCCAGACGATGGCGATCTTCTCATTGCCGCCTTTTACGCGCCGACGTGCTCCGCAACGGAGGCATTTCTGGATCTGATCGATACGCAGGATCCAGCGTTCCTCGAGATCCTCAAAATCGTTTTTCAATGCATCTACATAGGCCGATGTCTGCAAGCCATAATCGCGATAGATCGATTGTGATGTTTTGATATCCAGCACGCCGAGCCGCCCATCGATCCGTGCAAGCGCATCGATGGTGCCCGCGTAACGTTCATCATGGTTTACGATCCGCCGTTCGATATTTTCAGGTAATACTTCGATGTGATTTGTTTTAATGAACGATAGTGCCGCATTTACGGCTGGCGCGACCGATTCCGGTATTTCGGGGTCTTTTCCGAGGAGCGCCGCTTCAACGGTCTCGTGGACCAGCGTGCCTTCTTTTGCCGATTGCTCAGTGGCGTCCTGCGCCGCTTTGAAGCTCGGTGCGGCGCCGTAATACCGGTAGAGCGCCGGCTTCGCTTTGATGCCTACGATCTTCGTGACGCGCGGATACCACACGTCATCGATCGTATAGCCGCATTGTTCCTTGAAATCTTCAATGTCCTTATATTCGCTGAACGCCATAATAGTTAAGGTATGATAACACGTTTCTTTGCAATAAAAATGTCATTCCGAGTTTTACGAAGAAATCTGGTTTAGCAAGTGTCTCGGAGACGTCTCGCGCGGCTCGACATGACGGATGATTTATCTTATCAGCTTATCCGTCATTTTTACGATGTCGCCGGCACCCATCATGATGATCACTTTATGCGAAAGGGGAGCTCCATCAAGCGCGAGAATGGCCTCTTTCAATTTTCCGGGATCGGCAAGATAGAAAATCGGTTTGCGGGGCTGTTTTTTTTGGATCGCGCGCACGAGCGCCGCGGAATCGCGATTCGGGATGACGGTATCACGGCCGATGACATGATAGATCGGCAAAATGAGCGTTTCGTCGGCACCGTTGAACGCGGTCTGGAATTCCTTGAAGAGAAGCGCCGTTCGTTGGACCTGATGCGGCTGGAAAACGCAGAGTATCTTCTTCTTCGGAAATTTTTCGCGAAACGCCTGGAGCGTCGCCGCGATCTCGGTTGGGTGATGCGCATAATCGTCGAATACGGGCGCGCCTTTGAACTTTCCGCGAAGCTCCATGCGACGATATGCACCGCGATAGCCATGGATCGCCGAAAGAACGTTCCTTTCCGGAATTTCGAGGAACCTGCCGAGCTCATAGACGGCGGTAGCGTTCGAAACATTGTGTGCGCCAGGAAGAGAGATGACCTTCTTTATTTTTTTTGCCGTTGCGCCGGTTGTCGCATACCAGACGACTGTCACTTCATTTTTCTTTGCGGTCGTGGCAATGCGATTGCGCAGGCTCCATAATACGGCATTTTCGCGATTTAAGATCATAAGCCCGCCCGGTTTCACGCGCGACAGGAATTTCAGGAATGCCGCTTTCACGTTATTGAAATTTTTATAGAAATCGAGATGTTCCTTATCGATGTTCGTGATGATCGCGACGGTGGGGGAATAGGCGGTGAACGCCGCACCGAAATCATCGGCTTCGATCACGAAATAATCGCTCCTGCCGACGTGGATGTTCTTTCCGCCGAATTCCTTGAGCGTCGTGCCGATGAGTACGGTCGGATCGCATTTTCCTTTCATGAGCGCAAGCGCCGCAAGCGCCGTGGTCGTACTTTTGCCGTGCGAACCCGTGACCGCGATTGTGGCGTATTCTTCCGTCAATTTTCCCATGATCTCCGCATAGGTGAGCGTTTTGATGCGGAGTTTTTTCGCGGCGAGAATTTCCGGATTATCCTGATGGATCGCCCGGTTATAAATCACGAGATCGAAATCGGGTTTTATATTTTCTTTTTTATGGCCAATGGTCACCTGGATCCCTTCTTTACGGAGCGCTGCGATCAGCTCGCTCGGCGTCGTGTCGGATCCTGCGACGCGCCAACCTTTCGCCCGATAGAGCCGCGCGAGCGCGCTGATACCGATGCCGCCGATACCGATGAAATAAATAGACCTCCGATTATCGTTGTTTTTCATTTTTTATAGTGTTTTTAAAAAGGGGATTGGGTCGATATCTTTTCCGGTAGGATCCGGACCGCATCCATTTCTATTTTGCATCGAAAATCCGTTTTCGTCGAATATCGAGAGATGAAGATGAACGCCGAACTCATATCCGGTTGCGCCGACCGTTCCGATCGCCGCGCCCTTTTTTATCTTCATTCCCGGTGAGACCGCGATCGTGCCGAGGTGAGCATACCAGAACACGGTATCTTTTGCGTCATCCTTCACGGCGACATATTTCCCGAATCCGAGATGATAGCAATAATTATCCTGATCGCCAGTCGCAAAAACGGTGCCGTCCACCGGAGAATAGATCTTTTCTCCATAGTTCGCGGCAACGTCGATCCCGTCATGCCAATGATTGACATAGAGATACGCATAGGGCGTAACGCCATAACCTTGGGTGATATAGCTCTTGCCGTTGCCGTCCGGACTGAAGAAGTTCACGTCGACGTATGGCAGTCCGTCGTAAGCCGTAGGGTTTGACGTGGTAGTGGCAAATAGTGACGGAAAATGGAATGAATTTATCAAAAGGACAAGATAGTTCAGAAGAATTACGCCGCAGAAAAATAAAAAAACCAAGCCAAGCCCTTTTTTCATTGTTTTATCCTAATTGCTCAATAGAAAAAAGTCGACTCAGAACGATAGGGAAAGGTCATTTTTGATGCTTCCTTATATATACTATCTGTCGCACAATATATGTTTTACGACGTATGGATATAAAACCAACTATTATTTATATGGAAATCCATGCGTCATAAAACATTGCGCTCATTTTACAACAGATATCCTATTAAGACTTTGTGGATTTGATATATCAGTCGCAAAATGAGCTATCTTTCCTCGATTTTTATTCTTTCTGTCATTCTGAGCCTATCGAAGAATCTCCATCTTCTTTAATTCTTCTATCCTTTCAATTTTCTGCGCAGGGCCGGAATGATCTGTTCGGTATCTTGTTCGCCAAGGACAATCGCTTCATAGCCATTGTTCGTGAGGAAATAATCGGTCCAGCTCGCATATTTCTCGAGATATGGCCGCAGGACGATATCGGCGTCCCGTGTTGTTGCGATTGCCAGGTGGTAGCACAGGATATTGATTGCCGTTTTCAGCGTTTCGCTGATGGTCTTGATTTTTACATTTTTCATGTCCTCGCCTTGCGGGACGCCATTGAGATCGATCGCGAGAACAATATCGGCACCCATCTGTCGCACAATATCATCCGGCACGGGGTTTGAAACACCGCCATCAATCAGTATTTTGTTCTTATACGCGACCGGTTTGAATGCTCCCGGGATCGCCATGCTTGCACGAAGCGCCGGTGCGAGCTTTCCGGTTTCAAATACAAAAGGAATGCCAGCTTTAAGATCAGTTGCAACTGCGCGATACGGAATTTTTGTATCGCTGAATTTTGCATCTTTCAGCCATTCGTTCAAAAGACGCTCCAACTTTTCTCCTTTGATGAGTCCGCCTGACAATGAAAATTCGAACATGCTCATGAACTTTGCCGTTTTATTTCCGCTGGTCAGTTCCTCAAGCTGTGCGATGTCCTGGTGCAGTGCATAATATGCGCCAACCCAGGCACCGACGCTCGATCCCGCGATATAATCAACGGGGATATTATGTTTCGCAAGCGTCCTTAAGACGCCGATATGATAGAGGCCGCGCGGGCCGCCGCTTCCGAGCGCCAGACCAAGTTTTTTCCGTTTTTTCATTGGTAATGATATTATAACTTATATATGGAACTTTATAATACTCTTTCACGGAAGAAAGAAGCGTTTCCCGCGCCGGAAGAACAGCAAAAGATCCGTTTGTTCGTCTGCGGACCGACCGTTTATGATTATGCGCACATCGGACACGCGCGTACATATATCTTTTTTGATTTTTTCGTGAAATATCTGCGCTCGCAGGGCTATGAGGTCACCTATCTGCAGAATGTCACCGATCTTGACGATAAGATCATTACGCGTGCGGCGGAACGCGGCATAAAGCCCGAGGCGCTCGCGAAAGAGTTTTCTCGGGCATATCTGGAGGATATGCAGGCGCTTGGCGTTGATGCGGTGAGCCGTTATGCTCCAGCGACGGATTTCATCTCCCAGATCGTTGCCCAGGTGGAGCGGCTTATTGATAAGGGTTTTGCGTATAAGATCGATGGCGATGGATGGTATTTTGATATTTCCAAAGATGAAGATTATGGAAAACTATCCGGCCGGACCGTTGCGCAGGCCGAAGATGGAGTTTCACGGATCGATGATGCTGGCGCCAAACGGAACAAAGGAGATTTTTGTTTGTGGAAGTTTTCGAAACCGGAAGAGCCTGTCTGGAACACGGAGATCGGTGCCGGTCGTCCTGGATGGCATATCGAGGACACGGCAATTTCGGAATATTATTTCGGTCCGCAATATGATATCCATGGCGGCGGTCTCGATCTGAAATTTCCTCACCACGAAGCGGAGATCGCCCAACAGGAGTCCGCGTCAGGATTGAAACCCTTTGTGCGATTCTGGATGCATACCGGATTTCTCACGGTCGAAGGACAGAAAATGTCAAAAAGTTTGGGTAATTTCATCACGATCAGGGATTTTCTCAAAAAATATCCCCCCGAAGTTCTGCGTTGGATCGCGCTTGCAAATCATTACCGCTCCCCTGTCGATTTTTCCGACGAGCTTGCCTTGCAGGCGGCGGCCGCGCTTGAGAATCTTTCCAATCGCTATTTTGAACTGCGGGAGGAAGATCGCAAAGAGGAAAAACGAAAAGATCAGGGTACGTTGTCGGTCTGGAAAGAGAGATTCGATGCGGCGCTCTCCGATGACCTGAACACGCCCGTGGCGCTCGCGATGATGTTTGACGTGATAAAGGATAAGAACCTGTCCGCGAAGGAAAAGCGGGTTTTGCTTGATTCGTTCAGCCAGACGCTTGGCTTGGATATTGTAAGAAAAGATGAGGAACTACCGCCTTTTATCATTGAAAAATTGGCTCAATATAACGAATGCAGAGCTAATAAACAGTTTATGCAGTCCGACGCCTTGCGGAAAGAACTGGAAGACTTAGGATACGAAGTACGGGATACGGAAAACGGTTCGCGTCTCGTGAAGAAATTATTTTAAGCGTCATCCTTGCGGAGGCGAGGATCCGTGCTTCTAAAAAATAAAAGCACGGATGGTCCGGCTAAACCGGACCATGACAAAATTCTAATAATATGCCAATTCCATCCAAGAAATCACAACTGAAACTTCCGCCGCAGAATCTCGATGCCGAAGCTGCGGTTCTGGGCAGCATTTTGATCGATAAGAATGCGATCTTCCATGTAGCCGACATTCTGACGCCGATCGATTTTTATTCTCCCCAGCACGAAAAGATATTCGAGGCCATCCTTTCGCTCTATGAAAAGCGTCAGCCGATCGACGTGATGACGCTTACGACCTATCTCAAAGAAAAGGAGGCGCTTGCGGAGGTCGGTGGATCGAGCTATCTTGCGGAACTCACCAATCAGGTGACGACCGCATCGCATGTCGCGCATTATGCGACCATCGTGAAGGAGAAAAAGACGTTGCGCGATCTGATCAGGGCTGCCGCTGAGATCACGGAAATGGCATTCGTGCCGAAGCGGAACATGGAAGATCTGATGGATGAGATCGAACAGAAGATACTTTCGATATCGGAACATTCTCTTCCACAGAACTTCGTGGCCGTGAAAGATGAACTCGCGACCGCGGCGGATCGCATCGCAAAGCTCCATGCGGGCGGCAACAAACTTCGCGGCGTGCCGACCGGTTTTACGGAGCTCGACACGATTCTTTCGGGTCTTCAAAAATCGGAACTCGTCGTGCTCGGCGCGCGGCCGTCGGTAGGTAAGACATCCTTGGCGCTCGACATTGCGCGCCAGGCGGCATTCACCGGCGCTACGGTTGGTCTCTTTTCCCTCGAAATGTCGCGCGAACAGATCGTCGATCGTGTCATTTCAGCGACATCGCAGGTGCCGTTGTGGCATATTTTGACGGGGCGTATCGAGGACGATTCGGAGTTTGCCATGATACAGAGCGGGCTTGAGAAGCTTTCGAATGCGAAAATATTCGTCGATGACTCCCCTTCTCTGAATGTCATCCAGATGCGCTCCATGGCGCGGCGGCTTCAGGTCGAGCACGGACTGGATCTCTTGATCGTTGATTATCTCCAGCTCATCCGGCCGCGCACCTCGAGCGATAACGTCGTTTCCCAGGTCACGGAGATCTCGCGCGGCCTCAAGGCGCTTGCCCGTGAACTGAAAGTGCCGGTCCTGGCCTTGTCCCAGCTCTCGCGCGGCATTGAACAGCGTGGCGGCATGCCGCGGCTGTCCGATCTCCGTGAATCAGGTTCCATCGAGCAGGATGCGGATGTTGTCATGTTCATTTATCGCAAGGATCGCGATCAGAACGCAAGCTATGGCGAAGAAGAACAGGGTACGACCCAGATCATCGTTGCGAAACATCGGAACGGCGCTCTCGGTACGATCGATCTTAAATTCGATGCAGAACGCGCCACCTTCAAGACCATCGACAAGCGCTATTCCGCCGTGGACGCTCTACCGCCGCTCTAAAGATCAAAGAATGATAAATATTGTTTTCGATATGAAAGATCCGCCTTTTGGCGGATCTTTCATATCGAGTTCGCGCTAAGCAAAAACTAAATTATCTTTATGATCCGTTCTTTCGGATATCGGACTTTCTTTTCGGCGGCGTATTTATCGTCTATGGCGCGATGACCGACGGGACAGAGAATCTGCACGGCATAGCCTTCCTTTGTCGCGCCGATGATCTCGCTGACTTTTACCGAGTCGAATCCTTCCATCGGGCAGGCGTCGATCTTGTGTTGGGCTGCCGCATCAAGCAGGAATCCAAGGGCGATATAGACCTGTTTCGCGGTCCATATCGCGATATCCCCTGCCGGTTTTCCGAGGACCGAGCTTTCGAGCGCCTTTTTATATCCTGCGAGCGATTCATCCGTTGCACCGCGCGCCGTTTTGATGGACTCTATAAAGTCCACCACATCCTGCTCGGTCGGCGCAGATTTCGATGCCAATGCGTAAAGATGCGACGCTTCGATGAGCTGTGTTTGTCCATAGCCGGCATCTTTCACTGCGGCACGGATGGTCGGATCGTCGACCCGATAGAATTTCCATAACTGGAATCCGAACGAGCTTGGCGCGAGGCGCAAAGTTTCTTCAAGCATATCCGTTTCTGCGCTCGACAATTTTTGCTGGGCATCGAACTTTTTCGTGGCATAACGCCACGTGAGATTATTGAGATATTCGTCCATGTTGATGATGTGAATTTAATTTAAGATCGACCCGTTCAGTATACCATAGTCGTCAAGATCTGATTTTTTGCTGTATTGCAACGAGATATTGACGAATATTATATAACATGCTATAAAGATTTTAGGTTTTCATCGTCTCTGAGGAGGGACATAAGAAATGAGTACGGCAAGGTATGTTAGCGATGCGCGGCACGAGCTCAATCCGGATGCAAGAAAAGCATTCCGATCGGTTGCTGAAAAGCGGCTTGTCCTGGAAGCCAACAGTGTGCTGAACGGGACGGATGAACAATTCGATGACGATGAGCAGTTTCACGATCCCGTTGAAGATCATCTCTCTGCGCTCGCAGAAGGGCTGGATACCAACTTCGCCTGACGACTTGCCGGGCAAAAACAGAGGCTGTTCCATTACGGGACAGCCTCTTTCACTATATTATGATGGTATTATGATGGTATATTGACAAATATTATATAACATGCTATAAAGGTAATAGGGTTACGTAGTTATTTTTTTGTTTTCCGGAGGATGTTATGGGTTTGATCAGTTTGTTCAGAAAAGTGCGGCAGTATTACGCCGACAAGAAGCAACGGAAGATCATCAAGGAGAAGCTCGTTCAGGCCCAAGCTGGGTTGGCCAGTCTCAAGGAGAACCTGGGATCTATACTTCTTCTTAATGACGGACGTTTTGACAGCGTGGATCGCGCCCGGATCGCAGAGCTCAGAACGCTCATCAAAACCCGGAGCGAGGAAGTCTTTTCCCTCGAGGAGAAGCTTGCCAAATTGGCCTGATCCTTACCGGACAAAAACAAAAAACAGAGGCTGTTCCATTACGGGACAGCCTCTTTCACTATAAAAAACCGCTTCGCCTTAAATGAGACGATGCGGTTTTTCTGATCAATATCGAACCCCGATAGAGGATTAATCTTCCCTTGTTGCCTTTTTCCGATCGCTTTCGTTCAGATATTTTTTCCGGATACGGACGTTCTTCGGCGTGATCTCCACCATTTCTTCGTCGTCGATATAATCGAGCGCGTCTTCGAGGGTAAGCGTGATGGGAACTTCGAGTTGGTCGAGAAGACCTTCGTTCTTGGCGCGGAAGTTCGTGAGCTGTTTCTCGCGTGCGACATGCACCATGACATCTCCTTCTTTCGCGTTTTCACCGACCACCATACCTTGGTAGACCGCAACGCCAGCCGAGATGAAGAGTTTGCCTCTCCCCTGTGCCGTGATCAGCCCATAATTGTTCGAAACGCCATCTTGGGTCGCGACAATCGAGCCGTGCGGAATGGACGTGATGTCGCCCTTATATGGCTCATAACCCGTGAAAAGCGTGTTCATGATGCCCATGCCCTTGGTCCCTGTAATGAACTTATTTTTGATGCCGATCAGGCCGCGTGTCGGGATCGCAAAATCAATATGGGAAATATGGTTGTCATCTGCGCGCATATCCTTCATGACGCCGAGCCGCTTGCCGAACATTTCAATGACCGTGCCAGCGTATTCGTCAGGCACCTCGATCGTCGCAAGCTCCATTGGCTCGAGCTTTTTCCCGTCTTTCTCTTTAAAAATGACCTGCGGCTTCGAGACTTCGATCTCGAATCCTTCGCGGCGCATCTTTTCGATGAGGATCGCGAGATGCAGTTCGCCGCGGCCGGCAACAACCCAACGGTCGGATGTTCCGGTGGGCATTACCGACAGTGCCACATCAGTTTCCAATTCCTTTTCGAGCCGGTCTTTCAGGTTGCGTGATGTCGTGAACGTGCCTTCCTTGCCGCGGAACGGCGACGTATTCACGCCGAATGTCATCTTGATGGTCGGTTCATCGATATCGATCGTCGGGAGCGCGACAGGATGCTCCGGGTCCGCGATCGTTTCACCGATCGAAACGTCCGGGATGCCGGCAATGGCGACAATATCGCCCGCCGTGGCTTCATCGACATCGACGCGATTCAGACCATCGAACAGCATGACCGAGGTCAGCTTTTCAAGCTTTACTTCGCCGCTGCGCGTGATGTGCGCGACAGTCGAGCCTTTCTTGAGCGTGCCGGAATACAGGCGCCCGATGGCGACCTTGCCTTTGTAATTATCGTGCATGAGGTTCACGGTGAGCATCTGCGTCGTATCGAGCTCGCCTTTTTCCGGAGGCGCAATATATTTCACAATGGTTGCGAAGATCGGCTCGATATCGGTCATTTCTTCAAGATGCGGCGTGAGTCCAGCTTTTCCCTGAACGGCAGAAGCATAGATGACCGGAAAATCGATCTGTTCTTCGGTTGCGCCGAGCTCGAAAAAGAGGTCAAAAGTTTCGTTGAGCGCCCATTCCGGACGCGCGCCTTCTTTGTCGATCTTGTTAATGACCACGATGATCTTGTGCCCGGCCTGGATTGCCTTTCGTAAAACGAACTTCGTCTGCGGCATCGGGCCTTCCTTTGCGTCAACCAAAAGCAGAATGCCATCCACCATGCGCATGATGCGCTCGACTTCGCCGCCGAAATCCGCATGGCCCGGGGTGTCCACGATATTGATCTTGATGCCTTTGTACATCACCGATGCGTTCTTTGAAAAAATGGTGATGCCGCGCTCGCGCTCGAGTTCGTTCGAATCCATGATGAGATCGCTGTCGGCTCCGCTTTTCAACTTAAAACCGATCGACTGCTTCAAGAGAGCGTCGACGAGCGTCGTTTTTCCGTGATCGACGTGGGCGATAATGGCGATGTTGCGAATTTCCATGAAATTAGTATGAGTTATCTTGACGACAATAATTGTCATCCCCGCGCATGCGGGGATCCATCTTCCTCGACTCTTCCAGCCGAAATGAGATTATAGCAGAAAAGTTTGAAAAAGAAAAGGGGCTGACGTTTATTGCGTTGCCTTAATTATTTGATGGCACCCTAAACTGCCTTTTTTGAAATTTCGATCCGGTCAAGACATTCGCATTCTTCCGATCCGGCGGCCTTCGTCTCGTGCCATAGACCGTCTTTCAAGCTCCAGATACATCATGTTATAATGATTTCATCAGAAACAATCATGACCCCGAAACTCCATTCATCGGCTCCATTGTTCGCTTTGCCCGACCAGAACGGCAAGGAACATTCGTTGGTTGATCATAAAGGCAAATGGGTCCTCCTTTATTTCTATCCTAAAGATGATACGCCGGGATGCACCAAGGAGGCGTGCGCGATCCGCGACAGCTTTCCGGACTTCAAAAAATTGAAGATCGTCGTGTTCGGCGTAAGTGTCGACAGCGTGGAAAGTCACAAGAAATTCGAGGAGAAATATGAACTGCCGTTCACGCTGCTCTCGGACGACAAGAAAGAAGTGGTTAAGAAGTACGGCGTCTGGGGCAAAAAGAAACTTATGGGACATGAGTACGAAGGGACGCTTCGTACCTCGTTTCTCATTGACCCTGCGGGTAAGATCGCGAAGATATATGAGGATGTGAATCCTGTGACGCATGCGGCAGAGGTACTGGCGGATCTCAATGATTTACAGCAAGGTTGAGCTTGCTTCGCCCGGGCATTTTTCAATGATGATCGGCGCATGGTTGAACTCGCGGTTCGCAAGATACCCCAAGGCAAAGCTTGTTGAACCGACAAAAAAGATAATTGCGACGAACAATATCTCTTTTTCATAAAAGATGGTCCAATTTTTTAAGAATTCCATTCCCCTACCGTACCACGGAGAAGATTAAATTTTTCTAAAAGAATTTTTTTCTTGGTTCGTTCAGCGAAAATGAAAATAAATTTTCTAAAAGAACATTTTCCTTTGTCATAGTCCTGGAAGCGGGACTACCCGTGCTTTTAATCGTCGTCCAAATAATATAGAGAAAAAACACGGATCCTCGACTAGATCGAGGATGACGGAAAGAAAAGTGAAACCTGGGTCTCCGCTTTCGCGGGGAGGACAAAAAATAGATTCTTTGTCCCTCGAAAATCCTTGGAACAGACTCCGCTTGGAACGACAGACAGCTAGAACTGCAGATATTCTTCCCACTTGGCATAGAGCTCGCGAGTGGCGCGGATATCGCGGACGTTATATTTTGCGATATCAAGAAATTTTTTCTTTTTAAAAAGCGGCCCCACGTCATCACCTGTCACGCCTTCGGATTTCGGACTTTGAATGCCGAATGCGCGGCAAAAAAGATGCAGGCTTCCCTTTCGGCGTGTCGCGCCATAGAAGCTCAATTGTTCCGCGAGATCGATATGGAGCGAATCAGGATTGTTCTGATAGAGATACCGGCCGCGCATGAGATCTTTCGTCGGTCGGATGCCCTTGATCGCCGACCTTATGGCTATGAACGGAATATCGAATGCACGGCCGTTGAATGTGATGAAGACCTGATATCGCGTGGCAAGCTCCCAGAATTTTTTGAGCATTTCCTCCTCGGTCATCTGCTTGAATGAAACGCCATCTTCCTTGGTTTCCTTGTTTTTCTGGCCTGGCGCCTGATAATAAACTGCACCTTCATTCTTATGGTAATCCAATAAACCGATGGCGACGATCTCACCCGTAAGCGGTGAAAAACCAAGGCCATTCTTCAGATCTTCAAGTGCGATTTTGTATTCCTCATCGCTCTCGGAATCGCGCTTGATCCAGCGAGTCAGGTTTTCCTGGGTCGCGTGATCCAACTGATCGAAATCTTCTCCGATGGTCTCAATATCAATGACAAGTTTATTGGTCTGGTTTGACATTGTCATCAGTATAGCATAGAATGACAGGAACAATTTTCAAGTATTGTTTCATCATTTTTTAATGAATTTCTCGTCGATTATTTCATTAAAAAATTGAGGATTTGTAAATTCAACATTTTATTCTATGGCACATACTAAAGCTTTAGGCTCAACAAAACTCGGCCGTGAATCCGCCGCACAACGTTTGGGTATTAAGATCAACCATGGCCAGAAAGTGAATCTTGGCCAGATCATCATCCGCCAGCGCGGTACAAAATATCTTCCCGGACAGGGCGTTGTTCGCGCAGGCGATGATACGCTTTATGCTGGAAAGCCCGGTGTCGTGAAATTCAAAGCAACGACCAAGATGAAGTTCGACGGGAATCGTCGCTATGCGAAAATGGTAAGCGTTGAATAGAATTTGATTCATAAAAACACCCCGTCAAAACGGGGTGTTTTGTTTAGCGTGGAAAAACTCCCCAAAAACGCATTGATGCGACCATGCGGAGCTTTATTTCCCGAAGCGGCGTTCGCGCCGGGAATATTCATCAAGCGTGCGTTCAAATTCGGCGATGGAAAAATCCGGCCAAAGGGTTTTGGTGGCATAAAATTCTGAATGTGCCGTCTGCCACATCATGAACCCTGCGCTCCAATGACACCAACCCGGATCTTCTTCGCCGGTTCTGATCACTAGATCGACCGGCGGAAGCGCACCCGTCCAAATGGTATGCTGAATGGTTTCTGTGTCTATTTTTCTTCCGGGTTGTCGTGCGATAGCTTTTATCGCTTCCAGCATTTCTTGTTTTCCGTCATAGCCAAAGAGGATCGTCAGATGGAAGTCTTTGAAACCGGCCGTCCTTCTTTCAATGGCATGGATGACGCGGTCAAGTTTTGCATCGCGCAGAATGGTGTTCCATGAACCGAAAAATCTGACCGAAATTCTATTTTCGATCATTTCATTCTCGAATGTTTTCGATGCTATAGTATGCGCGAGCAGATCGACAAGAAACAAAACTTCTTTGCGGGAGCGTTTTTTGAGATTATCCTCGGAAGCCGCCCAGAACGTCACATACGGAACCTTATTCCGAAATGCTGCCCCGAATACCTTTTTGAAATTTTCCGTTCCTCTCTTATGTCCGATGCTTGCGCCGCCGCGATCTTTCCCCCATCTGCGATTCCCGTCAGGAATGATGGCGATGTGCTGCGGCGACATTTCTTATTTTTTTTCTTCTTCTTTCGAGATGACCACCTTGAGCGTTGCGGTTACCCCTTTTTTGAGGTCAACCGGCACGGTATATTCGCCAAGTTCTTTCAATGGATATTTCAGATCGATATCGACGCGTTCTTTCCCGACGAACTCATGTTCGCGGAGCGCTTTCAGGATCGATTCCTTATTGACGGATCCAAAAACAACGCCTGATTTATCGGTTTTTACGAGAAATTCAAGCTTATTCTTCTCTATGTTCCTCGCGACCTCGCGGAGATGGGCAATGACAAGCGCTTCGTTCTTATCGTGTTCCGCTTTCAGGGATTCGAGTTTTTTCAGGGCGCCCGGCGTTGCCGGTTCGGCTAATTTATTGGGGAATAAAAAATTTCGCGCATAGCCATCGCTCACTTCTTTTACGTCGAATTTTTTTCCGAGACTGCGAAGATCTTCGATGAGGATGATTTTCATTTTGTTTATTTTTTAATGAGTCCCGTTCCGGCGCACGGAACAACCGCTCTGTGGAATTATTTCTTTATTTCCGACTGCAGTACCTGGATCGCCTTATCGAGCTGCGGGTCCTGTTTGTTTGCGGTATCTGTTGCGGTAAGCGGCACTTCGTAGTCCGGCTCGATGCCTTCATGATCGATGATCTTTCCCGAGGGAAGCACCCAGTGTGCCACGGTTATTTTGAGCGATGATCCATCCGAAAGGTTCTCGAGCTCCTGCACCGTCCCCTTTCCGAACGTTTTATCGCCGATCAGTTTGATACCCCGGTCATCATGAAGGGCACCTGCAAGAATTTCCGAAGCTGATGCGGAGCCGCCGTTCACGAGGACGACCATCGGGAAGTTGTCGAGCGCGCCGTTGCCGGCTGCGGTATAGGTCGTTGTCGCGACCGTGCGACCGACCTCAGACACCACGAGCGATCCTGGTTTCAGGAAATAACCCGAGATGTCGACGGCGGCATCGAGATAGCCGCCTGGATCGTCGCGCAGGTCAAACACGATGCCCTGGGCGTTCTGGTTCATGGCTTTCACGAGCGCGTTGTAAACGAGCTGATCCGCTGTTTGATCGAACTGGTGAAGTGAAATATGGGCGATATCCCCTTTCATTTCAAAATCGACGATCGGAACCTGAATATTCTCCCTGGTAATGCTGAAATCCTTCGGTTTATCCCAGCCGTTCCGCATGATGGTGAGCTTCACGCTCGTGCCGATCTGGCCGCGTATGAGATTGACGGCTTGATCAACGGTCATCTGGTCCGTCGAACTGCTGTTGATGCCGGTGACGATATCCTGCGCTTTAAGGCCTGCGCTCTCGGCCGGCGTTCCCTTGAGCGGAGCGACGATCACGATCTCGTTTTTGGCGTCCGTACCCAGTTCTGCTCCGATGCCGCCGAAATTACCGGAGATATCCTGCTGAAATTGCTGGTTGTCCGATGGGCTGAAAAATTCGGTATAAGGATCGCCGAGCGACTGCACGAGGCCATTGATGGCGCCGTATACTTTTGCCGTGCTTGAAACGTCGGGATTGCGGAGATAAAGATCGTTGATATCCTGCCACGCTTCCCAGAAGGTGCCAAAATCGGCGAGCGAAGTCGAGGCGCCTTGTGGCGGCGTTATGTTCGTTGCCTGTTCGACAAGAATGTTCTTCGGATGTTGCGCTCCCTCCACCCAGCCGAGCCAAAAACCGCTTCCTAAAAGTGCAATGCCGGCAATAACCGCGACCGCCGTCTCGACGGTACGCTTTTTATCGATTTTCATGCGTTAATGATACCAGAATTTTTTAAAAAAGTCTTGCCTTCATAATACGAGCGTCATCTTGAAATGGGCGCAATTTCCTTTGGTCCATCGTTCTTATAGCTTTAAGAAAATGAGAATTGCTGAAGGACGGAATATTTCGCGCCGGTGCGATCCAGCTCCGATTCCATGATGTCGAGCGACTTTCCGGTGCAATGCAGGGAAAGTGTCCGCTCGATGGCTGGCAAGGTATCGTTCGGCATGGCGCTCGGGAATCGCGCGAGCGTGACATGGCCGGAAAACATCCGGGATTCCCGCTCGAAACGAACACCCTCTTCGGCCAAAAGGTTTTCCAGATAGTTCTTGATCGCTCCGAGCTCTCTGCTTGACGGCTGGGATGTTTTTAGCCATACCATGCGTGGATTCTTTTTCTGAGGTGCGTAGGCGATTTCCGTGAAGGATATTTCGGGTGCGGAAAAGCTTTCCGTTGCTTTGCGGGCAGCCGCCATGATCGCCGTAAGGCTCGCGTCATCCTGGGTACCAAGAAAAGAAATAGTGATATGCCAATTTTCTTCCGGCACGAAACGAACGAGTCCATCCTGGCCGTTCCCGAGGACATTCTCCATGTCTTTTTCAATGTGTGCGACTGCACGGCGCACGTTGGCGTCAAGATCGATGGCAATGAATAATCTTCGTTTCATATGAGATGCGACATCAGGCTGCGGAAATTTTAAGCAGGACCTCAAAATTATCTTCCGGTGCGGCTTTGTTTTTTCGCTCAAAGCTGCAGCAAACGCAGCGGTGCAGAATGACCCATTCGCCGTTTTTAAGCTCCACACCGACGGGCTCCATGAGTCCCCCGCACGTCGCCGCGCGATCTCCGGGATTCACGTCTACATGCCGACTCCATAGGCACGCCGGACAATGGTTCGTGTAGCCATTGCCTCGAACCATTCGCCCGCAATGACCGCAGGTAAAATCTTCTTTGGTGCGCTCGAATCGCCTCGTCATGCGGTTATTTTAGCACAACCTATCGTCATCGTCCCCCGGAATGGCAACCTCGTGTTTTCTTTTTTAAGAGCACGGGTCTTCCGGCCAAGCCGGAGGATAACAGAAAAATTGGGGGGATGACAGAAAAAAAGAGATGTCGTACCATAGAATCATGCCGAACGCGCGCGAAAAGTATATGGCCGAGCTTAAGCGCCGGGCGAAAGAATCCCATGTTTATCGCGATTATCAACTGACTGGTCTTGAGATCGCCGACATCCTGGGGGATCGGGTGCACAAAGCGCTTTATATCAAGCTCGCGAAAGAAGGTGACCCGCGCCGTCTCCGCGCCGTCGCGAAAGATGTTGCAGAACGGAAAGAAGTGAAGAACAAAGGGGCATATTTCATGAGGATCATTACGGAAAAGGGAAAAGAAAAGGATACAAACATCAAAGTTATCTTATGATCAATGATATTTGGATGGTGGGCGATAAAAAAGAAGAAAAATTTCTACGGAAGAAAACCGCCGATTTCGATTTTAAGGATTTCACGAAAAAAGAGATCACGGAATTGGTTTCCCGTATGCGCCGCATCATGCGGGTCGCGAATGGCGTCGGTCTATCGGCGAACCAGATCGGCCTGAACCTCAATATGTTCGTCGCGGAAGTGCCCGATGTTGATGATGGCGGCATGAAATTCTACTCGATCTTCAATCCGAAGATCGAGAAAAGAAGCGAAGACACGGCGATCCTCGAAGAGGGATGCCTGAGCATTCCGGGAAAATGGGGCTATGTCCCCCGCGCCGAACGCGTAACCTTGACCGGCTTCGATAAAAATGGCAAGCCGATCAAGATCAAAGCGTGGGGGCTTCTGGCGCATGTTTTCCAGCACGAGACCGACCATCTTCAGGGGAAACTTTTCATTGACCGGACAAAAAAGATATTTGAACACGAAAAATAAGAACGAAAAGCATGTCATTTCGAGCTTTGCGCGGAATCTCGCTTCTTTGAGATTTCTTGCAAAGCTCGGAATGACGCACTGATTATGAACTATATTTTTTTTGGAACGCCGAGTTTTTCGGCACGATGTCTCGGGATGCTTTTGGACCATGGCATGATGCCCGCGGCGGTCGTCTGCAATCCTGATCGTCCCGTTGGCCGAAAACACATCATTACGTCGCCGCCCGTGAAGCAGTTGATCATGGATCGCGGATTGTCCATCCCCGTCCTTCAGCCGGAAAAGTTGGATGCGGAATTTCAGGAAAAACTGAAATCTTTCAATGCGGATCTTTTTGTGGTTTTCGCCTATAACAAGATCTTCAGGAAAAAGACGCTTGATATTCCTCGTCTTGGTACGGTCGGCGTGCATCCGTCGCTCTTGCCGAAGTACCGGGGATCTTCGCCTTTTCAGACGGCGCTTTTGAATGGCGAGATAAAAACGGGTGTCACGCTTTATTTGCTCGATGAAGGCATAGATTCCGGACCGGTTCTCGCCAGATCGGAGCCTGTTGCCATCACGAATACGGATACTTTCGATTCTCTTGCAAAAAAACTTTCGGACATTGGAGGAGATCTGCTTTTCAGGACATTGCCCTTATTTTACGAAGGGAAGATAACACCGATGCCTCAAAACGAAGCCGATGCAACGTTCACGAAAAAATTCAGCACAGAAGATGGATTCGTCGAACCGGATGATCTTGCTGTGGCAGAAAACGGCAATGTCGAGCGAGCTGCTTATCTTGATCGCAAAATCCGCGCCTTGAATCCTGAGCCGGGCGCATGGACCATGCGCGACGGGAAGCGCCTGAAATTGCTTGAAGCGAAAATCGAGAACAATGCATTGCGGCTTATGACCACTCAGCGCGAGGGCGAGAAGCCTAAGAAAGTTTGACGTAAAAAACAATTAGTTTTAATCTATTCCAAGAGGAAAGGGGGCAGTGTGCATGTCGAAATACACCAAAAAGGTTCTTATTGCGGCCCTCATCGTTCTGGTGATAGCTGCAATCGCCGCCATTACAACTAAGCTTATCAGCATCGCGGTCTTGACCGTCTTGCTGGGGGGCTTGATCATCTCATGGTGCCACCTTGCCCGCTGCCGCTTCTGCGACAGTTGGTGGACGGAAAACACCGAGAAATACGTTCCGAACGATGCTGATCCGCTTCTGGACACGGTGCACGTCGAGAACCGGTGCCATCGTTGCGGTGCCAGCGAGTACGTCGGCGATTTTCCGGCGGAAACATTTTGGAGAGGACAAAATTCGCCGCAGGGCTTTTAGGTTTTGCAAAAGGGGTCGACCTAGGTCGACCCCTGCAATTTTATATCCGACTTTTATGCCGGTTCATTCGTATGAATGAGTCAACATATCGCCACGTTCTGCCACTTCGCCTTTACTAGAAGGCTTCGCGGCACAAGCATCTTTCTATTGTTCGTAATTTTTCTCTACTTGCTCCCAATTTACCACTTGCCACCAGTTTTCAATATATTCGGGCCTTCTGTTCTGATATTTGAGATAATAGGCATGCTCCCAGACATCCAGCGTAAGAATCGGTTTTTTACCCAGCGCAAGCGGACTATCCTGATTCGGCGTTGATATCACGGACAATTTTCCGTCCCCTCCCGCCGCGAGCCACGCCCACCCCGAACCGAACACGCCCGCCGCCGCTTTTATAAATGCTTCCTTGAACGGGGCGAATCCTCCGAAGGAGGCCGTGATGGCGTCAGCAATTTTTCCTTGCGGCTCGCCCTGCGAAGCTTCAGCGGAGTGGGGACCCATTACTTTCCAGAAAAAATCATGGTTCCAGTATCCCCCGCCGGAATTGCGGATCGCCATTCGGACATCCTCCGGCACGATCGTGAGATCTGCGAGCATTTTCTCGAGTGGCACGTCTGCGATCTCCGGATGCTTTTCGAGCGCGGCGTTCAGGTTGTTCGTGTACGTTTGATGATGTTTTGTGTGATGGATTTCCATAGTCTTTGCGTCGATGTACGGCTCGAGCGCATCATACGCATAGGGTAATTTTGGTAATTCATATTTCATAATTTTTTTGTTTTTCCGTCATTCGAGTTTCGCGAGGAATCTCGAAACATTAATTTGTTTTTTTACGACTTCTTATTTATTATACCAAAGAAGCGAACAATAAGCGCATTTCATTTTGGGAGGTCGTCTAATGGTAGGACAGGGGCCTTTGAAGCCCTCAATCTTGGTCCGATTCCAAGCCTCCCAGCAGTCTAGTTTAGTTCCTAAAGACCAAGAGGGGTCACTTTTGGGCTAGATCAAGAACTTTAAAACATTCCTCTTTTCATTAACTCCAATTGTTCATCCGCCCTCTTCGTCTCATCGATGATTCGTTTATCCAGATAGGGCAGAATTTAAAAGAATTTGGCGCGATGAGTATATCGCGGAAATTGAAAATTTCAGGTGTTGATTTATTGAGCACCGCCAGAGACACGGCAAAAAGCAAGTCTAGCCTAAATAGTTTTCTCCGATGCTATGTGCTTGGGGGTCGGACCAAGAATGAGGGTTATAGATCGGCCAATATTTCTTCGGTCTTTCTTACGAGTCCGATCCGCGGAAATATTTTTGTGACCGTGCATACGTGCTCTTCGGCTGAAAAGGCGGCTATTGCATCTTCCGCGAAGATCTGGTGATAGCCATATTCATATGCAAATCGTGCCGTGCTCTCTACGCCGATGTTCGTCGAGATGCCGCAGAGAACGATGGTCGTCATCCCCCGCCTTCGCAGTTCCAGATCAAGTTCCGTGCCATAGAACGCGCCCCATTGGTGCTTCGTGATCACGAGATCGCCCTGTTTCGGTCCTATTTCGGGGATGATCTCCGCCCAGTCCGGCCGCGACGCCTGCGCCCATGGTTCCGCATCGGCAATCGGATGTAGGACATCTTTCCCATCCGGAGAAGGAGCCACGTGCACCAGGAATACCGGCATGCCGTTTTTTCTGAACACATCCGCGATCACCGACGTATTTTTTATCACGACATCGGATGTATGGGGAGCCAATTGTCTCTTAACGATGCCCCTCTGAAGATCTATAACAACCAATGCTGTTTTTGCTTTATCAATAGAGAGAGTGTTCATGTTTGTTATATCACCACCTTCGGATACATCCACGCGCTGATCACGGAAATGACGAGGGCAACCGCCGCGAGAATGAAGATATCGAATCCCACGCCCGCGCTGCCGTTCGTAAGCATGAGCGTGCGCAACCCGTCCACCATATAGCTCAACGGATTGACGGTTGCCGCCACCTGGAGCCAACCGGGCATGATCGAAATCGGATAGATCGCGTTCGAAGCGAAGAAAAGAGGAAGCGTGATGACCTGTCCGATACCCATGAACCGTTCACGCGTTTTTACGATAGAGGCTATGATCATCGAAATGCCCGTGAAGACGGCGGCGCCCAGCAGGACGATCACGATAACGCCAATGATCGACCAAAACGATATATGCAATTGGACGCCGAGCATGAGGGCAAAAATGAAAACGACAAGCGCTTGGGTCAATCCCCGCAAACCTGCGGCAAGCATCTTACCCCAGACCAATGCCAGACGCGGTGTGGGCGTCACGAGCAGTTTCTGCAAGATACCCGTGTCGCGATCCATGATGATATAGAGGCCATAGAATATCGCGACAAAAACGACCGACTGCGTGAGGATACCCGGCGTGATGAACTGCAAATACGTATAGCCATCCGTCGGGATCGCGTGCACCTTGCTTAACGCTTCGCCGAAAATGCCGAGCCACAAGATCGGCTGGACGGCACGGGAAATGAGTTCGGTCGGATCGTGCATGAGCTTCCGCGCCTCCATTTCGGCCATCACCCATGATTTTTTTATCGTTTCGAAAAGATAATGGAACATCGTTGTTTTAAAATTATCCCAACCTTTTTTCGGTTTGGCGCATTCTGCGGATGTCGCGGAAATTACCGGTTTCTTCCGGGTTGCTTCCCGCGAAAAAGATGAAGGCATCCTCGAGCGTGGCGTTCGGCTTGTTCGTTTTCGCTTTCAGCTCAGGTACGGTTCCGATGACGGCGACCTTCCCCTGGTTCATGACGGCGACCCGATCGCTCACGCCGTCCGCTTCTTCCATGTTGTGGGTCGAAAAGAAAATGGTCGTTCCCATTGTCTTGCGCAGATCCGCGAGGTGCTCCCATACGCTCTGCTGGGCAATCGGATCGAGTCCCGTTGTCGGCTCGTCCAAAAACAACACTTTCGGCCGGTTGAGCATTGCCTGGCCGATCTCCATTTTTCTGACCATGCCTCCGGAAAAAGTTCTGACAAGCGCGTTCGCATGATTTTCGAGATGCAAAAAGGCGAGCGTTTTCTGTATGCGTTCTTTGCATTCTGACCGCGGAATATCATAGAGGCGGGCGAAGAGCATCAAGTTCTCATATGCCGTAAGCGTACCGTCCACAGAGATCGATTGTGGAACATAACCGATCGTATTCCGCACGTCCGCGGCATGATGCACGATGTCATGTCCGTTGATGACGGCATTGCCGCTTGTTGGCGAGAGCAAGGTGATGAGCATCTTGATGAGGGTGCTTTTCCCCGCACCGTTCGGTCCCAGACATGCAAAAATTTCTCCCTGTTCGACGCTGAAAGATATATCATCCACCGCAGTGAAATCTTTGAATCGTTTCGTGAGATGAGCGATTTCTACGATAGATGATGTATTTCGTGATTCCATTGAATTGATAAAGTGAAAAAATGACGTCCGAAGATGTCTCTTGAAAAGGAACATTTTCATTTTAACAGAAACAGCAATGGTTCGTCCACAAAATGTGATCTTAAACGCAGGTACGTTTGAGATGGGTTCTGGGTAATGCGGACCGGAGTGATTTTGAGATAGGTTCGACACTTCCTCGGTTTAAGAATAAAGTGAGAACAATGGATTGTCCAAAAGATGTTTATCCATATCGGCTGAGCGATATGATTGCCGGCGCGATCACGCATAATATAGGTCTTTTGCTGTCGATCTTCGGAACGATAATACTGTTTGTCAAAGCGGAAAGCATGAATAGCACGATCATAACCGTCAGCGTGCTCATTTTCTGTCTATCCATGATGCTTTCCTATTTCTCGTCAACGCTCTATCACGTGCTTGCACGAACGAAAGCAAGGCATGTGTTCCATATTCTCGATCATTGCATGATCTATCTTCTGATCGCGGGAACCTATACGCCGCTCGTACTGATAACCATAGGAGGAAAATTAGGATGGACCATTTTCGCCATCGTCTGGGCGCTCGCAGTCGCGGGAATCGTTTATAAAAGTCTTGCCATAGACAAGCATAATGTCGCTTCAGCCGTGTTGTATCTTGCAATGGGCTGGCTCATCGTGTTCTTCATTGTCCCGCTGTGGCACGCCCTGCCTCCGCATGCAATAGAACTGCTGATTGCCGGCGGGGTGTCATATACCGTGGGTATGATCTTTTTTGGCTTTGATGATATCCGTTATTTTCATTCCATCTGGCACCTGTTCGTACTTGGCGGGAGCATATTCCATTTTTTTCTGATCTTTTATTACGTCATCTGAGCTCAGATTTTTGCAGTCGATCCACGATACTGTCCGCGGGATTTTTTAAATCGCCGGAGTGGTTTATGATATAAGGAATATGGAAACGCCCGAGAATCCTCCAAAGAATAGGAATGTTTTTTATGTCGGCTTGCTGAGCTTCTTCGGCGGCATCAGCCAGGACACGTTCTCCCCTATCTTGCCGATCTATTACACGACGATCCTCGGATTCGATAAGGCGTTCGTTGGCATCGCCGAGGGGCTCGTGACGGCAAGCAGTTATCTTTTTGCGGTCATCGCGGGACTCTTCTCTGACAAGTTCAAAAAACAGAAACCTATCATCTTCATCGGCTATTTCTTTTCCATGGTGAGCCGCCCGCTTCTTGCGCTCTTCACCTCCAGCGCTTCGGTCCTGGGATTGCGCTTTATGGACGGCACGGGAAAAGGACTCAAAGATCCGCCGAAGGATGTTCTGATCGCGGGTTCCGCCGGCAAGGCTACCAGAGGGAAAAGTTTTGGTATTGCGCGGATGCTCGATACGCTGGGATCGGTCGCGGGGCCACTTCTCCTTTTCGGACTTCTCTATGTCTTGAAAGGAAGTGCGTCGCTCTATCACTTCATTCTTCTTTTTAGCGCCGTCCCGCTCATTATTACGCTGCTCATTCTTGTTTTTAAGGTAAAGGAAACGCCAAAGCAGGATCCGGCGGACATCGATCAAAAAATTGTTTCGGCGACCAGCGCGCCGCTATCGAGATCATTTTATCTTTTTCTCGGCATCGTGATCCTCTTCACGCTCGGGAATTCTTCCGATGCGTTCCTTATCCTTCGTGCGCAAAGTCTCGGCATCACGCTCCTTGAGGTTCCGCTTGTCATTGCCCTGTTTAATTTTATTTACGCAATGTTCGCGGTGCCTCTGGGATCGCTGTCGGACAGGATTGGCCGTATTTCCACGATTCTGATCGGCTGGTCGGCATATGCACTCGTCTATCTCGGTTTCGCGTTCGCCTCCCGCGCTTATATGATCTGGCCGCTTTATGCTTTCTATGGCATTTATTACGCGGCTAATCTGGGAGTGGCAAAGGCTTTTCTTGCCGATATCGTAAGTCCCGATCATCGCGGTCGGGCATTCGGTATTTATGGAACGGCTGTAGGCCTCGCCACATTGCCCGCCAGTTTTTTTGCAGGATTTCTCTGGGATAAATTCGGGCCTCAATATCCTTTCTGCTTCGGTGCGATCATTGCGGCGCTTGCATCAATTCTGCTTTGGCTGTTTTCGAGACAACTTAAAACTGCCGCCCTGCAGACGGCAAAAATCGGAGTCTAGCCCAGTTTAATCCGGATTCTAACGTCGTGGTCCTCCGGAATGGCGATGTGGTTCGAAAGGGCGGCGGCGATCCGAACCCTGTGGCTTATTACTGGACCCAAAGCGACGATTCGGTCCTTGCTGCGGCCCGCGACCGAAGCGGCGCGGTGGGAACGTTCGCTCACGTTCGAACAATTTCGCGTCTTGAGGCGAAGGAGGAGGCAGGGTTGGCGTTTTTGAAACAGGGAGCGTCATGCGCATCAAATGTTCGATCGATTGCACGTCCCCCTTTTCGTCCGGCCGTGCGAAGGAGATAGCGTGGCCGCTCTGGCCTGCGCGTCCTGTTCGCCCGATACGATGGACATAATCTTCCGTAACGGTAGGAAGATCGTAGTTCAATACAAGTTCGATGTTCTTTACGTCGATGCCGCGCGCCGCAATGTCGGTTGCGACGAGAACCCGATATTTCCCGTTCTTGAATCCCATGAGCGCCTCCTGGCGCTGGTTCTGTGAGCGGTTGGAATGAAATTCGACCGCCGCATGTCCGAGCGCGCGAAGATGGACCGCGATCTTTTTTGCGCCGAACTTCGTTCTCGTGAAAATGAGAACCGACCCGCGATATTCCTGCAGCACTTTTTCGAGCAAGCGCAATTTTTCCGGCTGCGTCACGAAAAACAATTCCTGGGTCACGTCCTTTGCGGCAGTACCGGGATGGGCGATCTCAATGCTTACGGGAAGTTTGAGAAAGGCGCGTGCCATGGCAACGATGCTTTGCGGCATGGTTGCCGAAAAGAGCATGGTTTGCCGTTCAGAAGGAAGAACTTCAAGGATCCGCCGAAGCTGAGGCGCAAATCCCATATCGAGCATCCGATCGGCCTCGTCAAGGACGACGATCGTCGCATCTTTCAAGCTTACGGTTTTTTGTTCAAGATGATCAATGAGCCGCCCTGGTGTCGCCAAAATGATCTGCGGTTTGCGATCAAGCGCGTACCATTGCTTTCGGATGGATTCGCCGCCGATCAATACGGCGGTCTTGAGACCGAGCGGAACGGCGACCTTGCGCAGCATTTCGTCGGCTTGTACCGCAAGCTCGCGCGTCGGAAGAAGCACAAGCGCCTTGCGGCGGGGGTCTTTCAGGATATTCTGGATGAGCGGAACGCCGAACGCGAGCGTTTTTCCGGTGCCGGTCTCTGCGATACCGATCATATCCTTCCCTTCGATCGCCTGGGGGATGGATTTTTCCTGAATAGGCGTCGGTATCGTGAAATGGATCTTATCGAGAATGGTAAGAATGTTCGGCGCGATACCAAGACCGCGAAAACTTGAACCTGTTTCGGACATGTGCGTGCTTGATTTAATTTTTAACTTCTGATTCAGCAAGGTAGTCTTGAAGCGTCTTATGAATATCCCCTGCCATCTTGCGGAGAAATTCGCGATGCTTCCAGAATGCATTGTTTTCGGAAACTTCCTCGTCGCGGATCAATCTCAATTCGCGGATTGCCACATAGCGGTCATGCCCGAGATCTTCCTTGGTGCGGATATCAATATCTTCTATCCCTTGATAGATCTGCTTCATAAGGGCATATTTCACAGAGATCTCGGATGCCCGGCTTCCCCTTTTTGTTCCTTTAAAAAAGACGGCGAATGACGGCGTGGATTCGATATATTCCACAAAATCATGCAATGAAACAAAAAACGGGAAACCAGCCGGTGTTTCGCGGACCTTTTTAAGCTTTTGGTCGAGGGTTGACTTGACTTTTTCTGTGGCGGTCATGCTTATAGCATAGCATGATTCCAGGATAATAGCTATTTTCCCTTATATTTCGGGGTTCGAATCTCTATTTTATTTCGTGAAGCTCAGCGTATTCACTATCTCGTGTGCAATGGCGTTGTTTTCCGTTGATGAAGAAATATTCGGATTCGTATCGACAACAGGAAAGTCAAAGACAAGGGTTTTGTTGTTGTGCGCCACATAGATCTGCTCCGCATTGTGATCGAACTCGAAAACATCGTTAAGTTCATAGCCATCATTTCCCGCCACGGTTACGTCCGATCCGGATGCATTTACAAATTGAACAAAAGCTGACGGCGTACCTGTTCCATTCGCCTGATTTTCCGCCTCCAGCTTCGATAACATATCCGCCACGTATTCGTCGGAAGAAAGCGTGCTGGTATTGTTCTTGATCAATACGTCCAGCGCATAAGTGGTCGTTCCCTCGATCGGATCGCCCAAAACCACCTCCGGAACATCATTTTTCAGCAAACCCGTAAAAATCTGCCAATTTGCCGGATAGGCAAGTGAAAATCCATAATCCGCGTTCTCATAGCTTTGCCATCCCGCCGGAATAACAACTTTTTCCTGAACGGATCGTTTTGCCTTAACATCCAAAATCACCGCGACCACAATTACCGCAGCAATGACGCAGCCAAACACGATCCATGTTCTTTTCCTCATGTCGCTATCATACCCGAAATAGGATTTTTGTAAAAGTTGTTTCTCTCGGTTCAATTTTCTATGCCCACAGATATAAGATTTCTCGCAGAGCTCAGAATGACGGAAAAATTACGGAAAAGAGCTATAATTTTAGGTATGCAAAAACAAGTTGTCCGATTCGTGGTCAATGAGGATCTGGATATCGAAAATCATCTGATCAACCTTTGGACCTATAAGAATAAAAATCATTCATTCACCGCAAAGCAAAGCGAGCGTTACGAGAAACTCCTGAAACTTTCCCCTGCTGCACAGAGGCGTTTTATCGTGAAAGAAATCGACTGGCGGTATTCTCCGTCAAGAAAGAAGATGCTGAATGTGCTTGCAAAAGATATGAATGTTGCGTGGGCGAAGATGGAAAAGGACTTTATTCGAAGGATCGAAAAAGTCCACGATCGGCCATTTGCGTTTTCTTCGATTCGCGGCGTTTTATCTTGCGGCGATTGGTTCGGCTATAACGTGCCAGCTCGGGTTTTTGCCGCAAACATGTTTAGAAATACCTTTGCGGGAGGAACGGATAACGCCACGCATGAATTGATGCATTTTATGTTCCATACCTATTATCAGAAGACTTGCGAAGAACAAGGATTATCGGGACAGCAAATATGGGACATCAAAGAATCTTTGACGGTTTTATTGAATCTCGAATTCGACGATTTGCGATTCGGTAAAGATATCGGCTACCCGGGGCACGAAGAACTTCGTGACGTGATCGAAAAAGCATGGCTCAGATATCATGATTTCGAAAAGACGCTTGAGAAAGCGATAATGTTCGTGAAAAAGAAAAACGCAGCGTAATGCGGCGGATCACCAGAGATGCGGCCGACCGGGAAGCACGAAACATTTCCGGCAGCGTGGACGATAGGATTCGCCCGGCATGATGATCGGGCTGTCATATGGCGCGGGATCACCATTCTCATCAAGTCGCTGAGAGAAGAACGCCTGTGCGCCACATTCACAGTATGATACGCACTGGGTGACGCTGCCGCCATATGCGGAGACGAACCACTGCAATTTCAGCATGTCGCCGAACGGCAGTCCCCGGAAATCGAGATCGAGTCCGGCGATGAGCAGGTCATAACCGTTTTCAAGCAAGGAACCGGCAAGCGGGAAAAGATCTTTCACGAACTGCCCCTCGTCGATCGCGATCGCGTTCATTCTCTTATTAAGTTTCCGCTCTTCCTTCTCGAGAATGTCATAGATCTCCCATGGGTTCTGGGAATCAATCTCAATCGCAGGCATCTGCTGCTCGCCTTTGTCGTAACGGCTCGTAATCACTCCTGTTCCGCTCTTCGTGTCATCGGCAGGTTTGACGACAAGAACGTCGTGATGGGCGAAGTTTCGTTGAACCGCCACGCGGCGCAGAAGTTCCGCGGTTTTCCCGCAACGCATCGTTCCTAAGATCAGTTCGATTCCATTCCTGTTGCTGTTTTTCATGATTTGCTTCTTCTTGATAGTAAGTAAATCAAATTACCTGTTCATGCGCAACCTCGGCTGTGTTCAAAAAATAAAAGGAAATGTAGAATAACGATATCATGCAGATCCCTCGACGAAAATCGGACGAGTTGAAAAAGCGCGACACCGGACCCGTTTATTTGACCAAGGCTGGTTTTGCGCGACTCCAAGGAAAGTTGGCACGGATCAGGCGATCCCTGCCGAACCTCATTGCCGATACGGCACAGGCGGCTGCTCAGGGCGATCGTTCGGACAACGCGGCATATACGGCATCCAAAGGAGCGCTTCGCCGGGCGAATTGGCAAATACTGGAGATAGAGGACGAATTGAAACGTGTCGTCGTGATAACGCCGGGACCGGATGCGGACGGGGGCATCAAACTCGGTTCCATCGTTACGCTCGAAACGGAAAATGGCGAGAAGAGATTTGAGATCGTTGGGCCAAAGGAAACGGATCCCGACACCGGCCGCATCTCGCAGGAATCCCCGCTCGGTGCCTCGCTTATCGGAAAAAAATCCGGAGAAAGCGTGACGATAAAAACGAAAAACGGTTCAACGAATTATCGCATAGTTGGCATAAAATAGATCTCGGATCTTTCGCGATATGCGGGATTTTTCTTGTTTTTCCCTGTGATTTTGATATGCTTTATTTCTGGCTCGTAAGAGCTAAAATCCAGTTCATTGTATGAGGTGAGATATGGCGGGTACTTTGACCACCCCCGAGTCCATGATTTTGCGGGCTCGGAAAGCTGTTCATCTTGAGCATGCCATGCGACACTATGGCGTTCAGCTCACCGAAAATACGAGAGGAAATGTCGTTTACGGACATTGTCCCCTGCCAGGGCACCAGCGGGCGGGAGGAAGATCTTTTCGTGCGGAAGTCGATCCTGTCATGGATGGACTTCTCAGATGGAGGTGTCTCTCAACCCAATGCGCGGCGGCACGTACGACCACCGGAAGCGATGTCGTGGCGTTTGTCGCCGAGATGGAGCGGTGCAGTCTCCCTGAGGCAGCACGAATGATCCTTGGCGGGCTGCTCTTTCAAAAGAGATAACATCTAACCCCATTAACCTTGGCCGTCCGATTCGTCGGGCGGCCGCTTTTTTACGTCATTCATTTGGGCGTTTAGGCAAACGACCGGATACTTTGGCTCGGAGCTTCATAAAATCCATGCTAGAGCCTATCTCAAAACTACTCCGCTCGCGATCCCGGCTGATTATCGCAAGGATAAGGCACAACGAAGAAGACGTACCGAAGGTGCGGCGACTCCCGCAGCAACGCAGTCCTTCTGGTCATTAGCCTGATCCCGAAGGGTTGCGGCTCTTTCCGCGGATCGTCATGGAAATATCCCGCAACGCGGGCTGGAATAGTTTCGGGATAGGCTCTATACTTTTCTTATGCAGCCAGCGCTCACTGCTTTAAATATTGAAGTTTCTTTTGACGGCAAGAATGTTCTCGAAAACGTTTCCATGGAACTTGACGCAGGAGAAAGTCTTGCGGTCATCGGACCGAACGGTGCGGGCAAAACCGTCTTTCTTCGTGCGCTTCTCGGCATGATCCCCTATCGCGGCACGATAACCTGGGCGCCAAAAACACGGATCGGCTATGTTCCTCAGAAGATCGACGCCGATCGCCATCTGCCCGTTAATTTCAAAAATCTTTTTGCCGCAAAGGCGAGCATCCTCAAATTACCGGCAGCCGACATAGAAGAAGTTATCAAGATAGTCGGTCTGAACAATAACATTATTACGACTTCCGTCGGTCATCTTTCCGGCGGCGAGTTCCAGCGCGGGCTGATCGCTTTCGCACTCCTCGGTAAGCCGAGCGTACTTATTTTTGATGAACCGACCGCAAGCATCGACGTTGCGGGCGAAGAGCAGATATATGATCTTATTCATCGCCTTCAGGACGCGCAAGGCATTACAACCATCGTGGTTTCGCACGATTTGAGCTTCGTCTACCAGTACGCCACCAAGGTGCTGTGCCTGAACCGGGCTGGCGTTTGTTTTGGAGAACCCGATATCGCCTTGACGCCGGAAGCGCTCGAAAAGCTTTATGGGCCGCACAAGTATTTCCATTACTTCAATGATTCCCATTCGGACGATCATCGCGCCAAAAATCACGATATCCAGCAATGACAAGATAAAGATACCTTTTAGATATTAAACAATGGCTTCCTATTATTCCATAATTCTTGCAATCCTTGCCGCAGCCGCTGCGGGGCTGGTTGGTGCATTCGCCCTGATGAAGCGGACTATCCTTGCGGGCGACGTAATGTCGCATATTGCCATCCCCGGTCTTGGGCTTGCCTTGCTCTTTGCGTGGGATCCTTTGGTTGGCGGCGGACTTACACTTTTTCTCGGTATTCTCATTATCTGGCAATTGCAAAAAAAGACCGAACTTTCCGCCGAAGCCGCGATCGGGGTCATCTTTGCGAGCTCGGTCGCGCTTGGCGCGCTTCTCATTCATTCTGATGAAGCGCTGGTTGATGCGCTTTTCGGCGGCTTCAAAAACCTCACACCCGCTGAATTCGCTTTCGGTGCCGGAGCAAGCATTTTGATCATCGTTGCATTATGGCTCTTGCGAAACAAGCTCATTATTTCGCTTTTTTCGCCGGAGCTTGCGATCTCGAGCGGCATCAATGTGGATAGAATAAACCTTTGGTATTTGCTGCTTTTCGGTCTCGCGATTCTCGCCAATCTTCGCTTCCTTGGCGCGCTTCTTGTGGGGTCGCTCATCATTATTCCGGCAGCCGTTTCACGTCAACTCACGCATTCTCTCGGTACATTTCTTACGACATCCGTTATTGTTTCCGTACTTTCGATGCTTATCGGCACGTTCATTGCGATGCACTATAATCTCGACACCGGTGCGACCGTGGTCGTGACCGCCGCCGCGTTCTTCGTGCTCAGTCTGTTCAAAAAGAAAAGATAATTTTGTCGTCCCCGCGCAGGTTCGGAACGACAATTTTATAACACCTCCAGATCCAGCGTTTGGGTGATCTTGATCTGTTTCACAAAATCGGGAACGTGGCTCACGAGGATCATCGCGCCATCATAGCGATCAAGCGCTTTTGCAATAACAGGAATGTGACGGAAATTGATATGATTCGTCGGCTCATCGAGAAGCAGCAATCCTGGACGCTCAAGAACAAGCCGCGCAAAGGCAACGAGTCCTTTCTGGCCCTCGGAAAGCAACCCGATCTTTGTTTTCAAGATTTCCGCATCGAGTAAAAATCCCGCAGCGGTCGAACGCATTTCTTCCTCCGTCCCCTGGCGCGCAGCATCGGAAAGTTCTTCATAAACCGTTTTATCAAAATCGAGCGTCGAGAAATCCTGGCGATAGTAGCCGATGCGGATACCGGGCTGAATCTCTTCTCCTTTGGCGTTGCCCGACGCTAAAGCTTTAAGCAGGGTCGTTTTACCGATGCCGTTCGGTCCGGCGAGCAGCAGTTTCTCCTTCCTCTTCAAGATTATGTTCACTTTTTTTGCAACTGGCTTATGCTCCTTCACGACCGAAACTGAGGTCAGTAAAAGAATGCGACCTGCAACCTCTTCCTGGCACGGAATGACGAAATTCCGGATCGTCCGGTCTTCCTGGCGCATCAGGACGACATCACCTTCGAGCTCGGATATCTTTTTATTCATCTTCATGGCGACATCGCGCATATGACCGCCTTTCTGCGCGAAGAAATTCGCCTGATCCTTGCGATGCTGGATCTCCTTTGCGAGCCGGACGTTCAACATGCGTTCGCGTTCGAGCCGCGCCTTGATGTCCTCGACCACTTTCAGATAATCGCCCACGTATTGTTCTATCTTTTTCGTGAACACATCGAGATACAGCACGCCTTTTGTGAATGCATTAAGGAAATCCGCGTCATGGGAAATGACGACCACGGTCTTCTGATAATCGATCAGAAATTGCGTGAGCGCCGCAACGCCCTGCTTATCGAGATTGTTGGTCGGTTCGTCGAGCAGGAGGATATCGGGGTCCTGAATGAGCGCCTGCGCTAAAAGTAGGCGCGCCTGCTGGCCTCCTGAAAACTGGCCAAGCTTCTTTTCGAGCGGCGCCGCAAGGTGCACGACCTCCAGTATTTTTTTGATACGCGGTTCGATGTCGTACATCTTTTTCCCCGGAAACGCCCGTTCAAAAAATTCCAATACTGTGATCTCAAGCTCGTCGCGCGGAATGACCTGCTTGCCGATCGCGATGCTCAAACCTTTTTCGATGATGATCGAACCCTCTTCCGATTGGAGTTCGCCCATGATCATTTGAAATATCGTGCTTTTGCCTGCACCGTTCTGTCCCATGAGCGTCAGCTTCATGCCGCGGCGCACCGAAAAATCGACCTCATCGAGGATCTTTTTCCGCCCGTAGGAGAACGAAACTCCGCTGAATCTTAAAATGACGTCGTTGTTTGGCATGATTAAAAAATGTCATCCCGAGCCTCGCAAGAGATCTCGCGGGATTTCTCGCAAAGCTCGAAACGACACAAGAAATACAAGTGAACCCCAGTATAGCCGATTTTATGATTTTTTAACAGTCTCGCCCCGATTCACGATGTCGATATTTTAAACCCCGATCTTTTTTACTTTTAGCGCCTTCGTCGCCTTTGTTGTCTTTTCTTTCTCGATCTTGTTCAATATCTTCTTGATCTTCTCCATACTCGCTTCGTCCGCGATCGATACGGCAAGTGCGGTCGGATTCAGTTTCTTCAAAATATCGACTTTCTTCTTCAATTCTTTTTTCTCAAAGAGATCGCTCTTCGAAAGAAACAAGTATTCTTTCTTTTTGAGCAGTTCGGGATTATGCGCGCCGAGTTCGTAGCGGATGGTTTTATAGTCTTTTTCGAGATCCTGCGATTCCGACGCAATGAAATGGAAGATGATGCGCGTGCGCTCGATATGCCGCAAAAATTTAACACCAAGCCCCTTGCCTTCCGATGATCCTTCTATGATCCCCGGAATATCGGCAATGATAAGATCATAATACACACCGAGACTCGGTTCGAGCGTCGTGAAAGGATAGTTCGCAACCTTGCTGTGCGCGCTCGTAAGTTCGTTCAGCATGCTCGATTTCCCAGCATTCGGAAGCCCCACAAAACCGACATCTGCAATGAGTTTCAATTCGAAGCGGAACATGAACTGTTCACCGGGAAGTCCCGGTTGGAAGTTCTTGGGCGACGTGTTGTGAGCCGAACGAAAGTAAAAATTTCCCCGGCCACCGAGTCCGCCCTTGGCGAGGATCACCCGCTCACCCACATGTTCAATGCTCGCGTCCTCGCCGGTTATGAGATTATGCGCTACCGTGCCCACGGGAAGTCTTAATATAAGATCTTCGCCATCATGTCCGTCACGAAACTGGCCGCGGCCTTCGCGACCGTTCTCTGCGTTGAACTCTTTTTTAAAGCGGAACAGGTTCAGTGCGCTCATATCGGAGACGCCGATCGCGACAACATTTCCGCCACGCCCACCGGAACCACCCACCGGTCCAAGCGACATCATATTACGGTTGAACGCTACGGCGCCTTTGCCGCCATCTCCCGCTGCGATCCTTGCTGTTACGTCATCGATAAGCATATCTTTATGCTACCTTAATTTAGGGAAATAAGAAATCGACAAACGGAAGCGTGGCCTCTTTTTATTCCAAGATAAGTTTTTTGATCTCCGCCATTTTTTGAGAATCAGCCATTGCTTCAAGGATTCTGATCTTCAATTCCTGGTCGGTAAATTCTTTCCGTGAAGCAATATTCATAAATTCGTCAAAATCGACGAATTTGAGCTCTATCTTTTCGGCGCCATCTAAATTCTGTTCCGCGATTTTCCTGCATCCTTTGGCAATGAACGTATAAACCGCCCACTCTATCTTTCCGACGGGTTGGACGGCGTCGAATAAGGACCAATCTTCCGATTTATATCCCGTTTCTTCCAGAAGTTCCCGCTTTGCGGCGGTAAGCGCATCCTCCCCTTCATCTGCACGGCCACCGATCAAACCGATGAAAGGTTCCTTATTTGGTTGTTCCTGCAGCCCTAAAATTATCCTCCCGTCTTCCGTTACCGGAATGACCATCGCCGAATCCGGCCGTTTGATCTTTTCGAAAGTCTTGACCGAACCATCATAGCCTTTCACCTCCCATTGATAGACATCAAAAAGCACGCCCGTAAATACTTTCTTTGCGTCATCCGGCAATGGCTGCCGTGATACCGGTCTCGCTACTTCCATGTTGAAAGTATAGCGTTTTTTCACACCCTGAGAAATAGGCGCTATTAAAGTTGAAGTATGCTATCCTTACTTCGTAGCAGGCGGGATAGTCGCTGCCGTCTAAATTATTAAATATCCTATTCATGACCGATACCAATGTACCGGTAGAAGCGACTCCGGAAGTTCAGCCGGAAGCATCTCCCGTGACCGAAAAGGCTCCGGAAACAGTTGAGGCCGCCCCGGCGACCGAAGCTGCTCCGTCCGAACCTGCGACCGAAAGCTCCGAGGCTCAGGTGTAGCAAAAAAATCCCCTCGCATCAGCGGGGGATTTTTTTATAGAAGAAATTATATTTATTTTTTCTTTTTTGCTGCGATCTTCTTTTTGGGAAGATCTTTTTTAACTATCTTTTTTGCTGCGATCTTAGTTGATGTTGGCACTGACACTGGTGTCGGTGGTGTTATGATCGGCGCAACTGACACGATCGGCTTCGGCTTCGATAGCGTTTCCACGATACGCAAAATATTGTCCATTTTCGCGTTCATAGCGTTCATCTGCTGCTTGAGATCGGCGATGCTTCGATCCTCGATCCTTGGCGCGATCGGAGCCATGGGAACATCCCTTCGGATGAAATTTTCCCTGCCCGCCGGAGCCGACGTTGGACTGCCGAAGCAAGCCCTGCAATATACCGGCTTTTGGCCATTCGGACGGAACGGAACCTGGCAGGCATTACCGCATTTGCTGCAAATCGCATCGAAAAGTTCGACTCCCTCTCTTCGAGGTCCGCCGCCGAACTGCGGGCGCGGGCGATCAAAACCCGGGCGACTTGGCCGTCCCCCGCCGAATCGACTTCCGCCATGCCCGCCATTGCCATGAGGTTTTCTGAATTTGTTCATAATATATGATAGATGAGTTTTACTGCGACATTCAGAGCGTAGTCTTTTTCACCGATAAAAGCAACAAAAAAGAACCCGCCTTACGACGGGTTCCGGCAAAAGGACTGTTTATGATTGTTTGCAGATGCCGTGGGGATATGTTTCCGCAGGTGGGAACAACGCCTCTTCGGCAAAAGAAAAAGTTTCTTTGCGCGGTTCATGCGACTCGAGAATCCGTGCAAATCGTCTCGCATCCTCGATGGTCCCCCGTGCCCACTCAAATGGCCATGGATCATGCATGACCGCGGCGTCGAACTCGGGCCATGAGAAAAGTTTTTGTGGTTCTCCGTCGTTCCACGTCGGATATCCAATCCCAAGCTCGCGATTCACCATGAAAGCGCTCGAACTTATTCTTGAGCGGCGCGGCGGCAAATGATCCTGTATGCGGCTTAACAGAATTTCATCAAGCGCAATGATGGCTCTCTCGGTTCCCTTGATGACGGCAGGGAAAGATCTCGCATGCATGTTCTCGAGTTCGAGATAATATACCGTCTCAATTTCCCATCCATCGTGGTTTCCGACCATAAGCTTGCCGTACGTTTCCGGAAGCTCCATTTTTCCTCCTTCTCCAGCACTTGCCGGGATCTTTTGCCATGCTATCGCTCTCTTTCAAAAAAGTAAACGATAACCAAGATCTCCGATGAAAACATAAAAGGCTCCGCGTGCGGGCAAAAGCCTTTTACGCGAAGCCTTGTTAACGAGGAGGATGTGCGGAAAACACACAGATCATCGTGATGACCAACGCCAGAAACAGCAAGAGTGAACACCATTCCTGCCCCGTCGGAAGTCGGAAACTAGCAGATCCTTTAGTCACGTCAATTGCCTCCTTGAAAAAATTATCCCACAGAGATTATATCCTATCTTTTTCATTTGTCGAACAGGCAGAAGATCGATTCGATTTGTTCGATCGGACCAGCTCCATTTTTCTTTCCCGATGCCAGCTTTTTATCTCAGCTTCGCGTTTCGACGCCTCGGAACGATTTGGATAGGTTTCCGCATGGACTATTTTTCGAGCACCATGCGACGCCGTGTAATGACTGCCGCTTTTATTCTTATGTTCGTCGAATCTTCGCTCAAGATCAGTCGTGATGCCCGTATAGATGCTGCCATCTTTGCACTCTAGGAGATAAACAAAATAAGCCATATCCTTAGTATAACTCAGGTGCAGATATTCATAGGTTCCGTGTCTTTTTTCTGATACTATATAGCTAATGAATGATAAAATTCCGTGGGATGTCATTGTGGTCGGCGGAGGGCCGGCTGGCATGATGGCCGCCGGAACCGCCGCAAAAAGAGGCGCTAAGGTCATTCTCCTTGAAAAGAACGATACGCTCGGGAAAAAACTGCTGATCACCGGCGGCGGCAGATGCAACGTGACGAACTCAGAGTTCGATAACCGCAAATTTCTCGCAAAATTCAAAAACGACGGAAAGTTCCTCTTTTCGGCATTTTCGCAATGGAGCGTGAAAGAAACTCTCGATTTTTTCCACGAGAACGGCATGGATACGAAAGTGGAGAACGAATTGCGGACGTTTCCCGTTTCAGATTCCGCACGATCGGTATGGAACGTTCTTTTGAACTATATGAAAACATACCATGTCACAGTGCGCTCTCATGCTCCCGTAACGGAAATAGTATGCGATCACGACGTGCTCATCGGAGTAAAACTCAAAAACACAAGCGTGGTGCGGGGTCGTTCCATCATCATTGCGACCGGCGGAAGCTCGCATCCAGATACCGGCTCGACTGGTGACGGTTACGCATGGCTCAGAGATATCGGACATACCGTCATTACACCAACCCCCTCGCTCGTGCCGATCGCACTGAAAGATGCATGGACAAAAGAACTTTCGGGCATGAAACTTCCCGATATTAAAATCACGGTTTTGCAAAACAATAAAAAGCAGGATACCGCGAACGGCAAAATTCTTTTTACCCACACGGGCGTGAGCGGTCCGACCATCCTTAATATGAGCAAGGATGTCGGAGAGCTTTTGAAATATGGCGAAGTCGCTCTTTCCCTTGATCTCCTGCCAAAAGAGGATCACGGAACGCTCGATGCGGAACTCCAAAAACTGTTCAAGGTCAATGATAGGAAAAAATTACAGAACGCTCTCCCTGATCTTATCCCCAGGGCCATGGTTCCGATCGTCATGGAACTTGCCGGTATTGATAAGGGGATTTACTGCAATAATGTTACGCGGGAAAAACGTATGAAGCTCCTCGGCATCATAAAAAACATCCCCCTCCATGTAGATAAATTGCTTGGCGCGGAAAAGGCAATTATAACGAGCGGCGGCGTTGCGCTTGATGAAATAGATTTCAAAACCATGCGTTCACGCCTGTTCCCTGATCTCTATCTTGTCGGCGATATCCTGAACATCGACCGCCCATCCGGCGGCTACAGTCTCCAGATCTGCTGGACCACCGGCTTTGTCGCCGGAACCGCGGCCGCAAAAAAATCCTAAATACCCTGTTCTTTCTTATTCTCGGTTGATGCATTAGACTTCAATCGAAAAGACATCATGAAATCTATTCCCAGAAAAACCTATCACGCATTATTTCTTACGGGCATCATCCTGAAGGGGGCGATCAGTCTCGGAGAAATCGCCTCCGGGATCGTTTTTACGCTCTTCAGCTACGATAAACTTTATAATATTGTTTTTCTGTTCTTTGGCGGCGAGCTCGCGGAAAATCCGAGAGATTTTGTTTGGGGATACGTCTTTCATGCGTTCCAAAACTTTTCCTCGACGCCGCGAGCGGTATGGGCCTTTATATTCCTTTCGCACGGTATCGTGAAAATACTCCTGCTTTCCGGACTCTGGTATAATAAATCCTGGTCATATCCGGCATCTATCGCTGTCTTTTCATTTTTCATCGTCTATCAGCTCTATCAATCGATCCTGACGCCATCAATTCTCCTTTGGTTCATTACCTTTCTTGATGCCGCGGTGCTCTTCCTTGTCGGCAACGAATATCGGCACCGGAAAGATATGTTATGGGAAATATAAACCGCCCGTCCCCGCGCACCGAAAAGATCCGGCTATCATGAAACGTTTTTCCCTTATGGTAAAATCAAAAAGATGATGATCCTATTTTATCAGGTTTTCTTTGCGATCTTCGGCGTCATGGACCCCGTGGGCAACATTCCGTTCTTTCTTACTTTCGCCCATTCGCTTGATCGCGAACAAAAAGAAAAATTCGCCCGATCGGCCATTCTTTATGCCGGAGCCATTCTCATCATTTTCATGCTCCTTGGAAATGCGATCCTAAACGTCTTCGAGATATCCATAGGAAGTTTTCGCATCGCCGGCGGGCTGGTTCTTTTGGCGCTTGGGTTCAAGATACTTTTCGGCATAGAATTCAATACAAAGAAAGAAGAACCGGAAAACGAAAAAGAACCGAGCATCATACCGCTTGCGACACCGCTCATTGCGGGACCGGGTATGATCAGCTTGGTCATCATTCTCGCCAAAGAATACGGATACCTCCTGACGCTTGCGGGTATCCTCGCTAATCTCCTTATAAACTATATCGTCTTCTGCCTTGCGCCATACATTCTGAAAGTATTCGGTAAAAAAGAGGTTGTGATATTCGGCAAAATGATGGGCCTTATCCTCATGGCGATCGGCGTCGAATTCATCCGCACCGCCCTCTAGAAAACCGATATAAGCGGTCGATGTTTCGCTCATATTGTCACAATAGATTATTAGGTCGTCGCTATCTTTCCGTGTCTGATCCGCAGGCTGTTTCCGACGACACTGACGCTCGACGCCGCCATCGCTGTCGCCGCGATCATCGGATTGAGGAATCCCAATGCAGCAAGCGGGATCG